>Ga0137415_10000160_pt1 | contig 56348 bp, 40 predicted proteins | sample CZODoug3_1_1_16f_FD_183082 | JGI IMG/M metagenome (GOLD analysis project Ga0137415, IMG submission 183082) | Vadose zone soil fungal communities from Angelo Coast Range Reserve, California, USA - CZODoug3_1_1_16fungal (Hybrid Assembly) | ecosystem: Environmental > Terrestrial > Soil > Vadose...
AGGCTAATCCGATTTCACTCACCATTACTTTCGGAGTCTCGGTTGATTTCCTTTCCTTTCCCTAATGAAATGTTTTACTTCGGGAAGTAATAATAATAAGGTTTCCCTTAGGATCGCCACATTCTCGCAAACAGATTCCATATATAATAAATATAAAAATATTATAAATTTATATCTGTATTGATGGCTTTTGGCTTTTGCCTCCTTTTTTATAAATTTGCTAGTTATCCTTAATAACCCCTTTAAAATACTTATAAATTAAATTTTTTTTTGATGTTAAAACAATATTGTCATCGATACTTTTATAATTATTTTTATTATTATTTTGTTAATATTTTAATTAAAAATTTACTTAAAAATAAGTTAATATAAATAATTTTGTTTTTAATTAATTTAATTAATATTTAATATTTTAAATATAACTAAAGAAATTCTAATTAGATTATTTTTTTTGATAATTAATTAATTTGCAATTTAAAATAAATTAAGATAATAAAAATTTTAATAAAAGAGGTAAGATTAGTTTAATTGGCAAAATGACGTCTTGTGGCGACGATGTTCAGAGTTCAAATCTCTGATTTTACCCTTTAAAATAGAATATATTAATATTTAATTAATTAATTTAAATATTTAATAATTATTAAATATTTATGAAATAAAGCTAAAAAAAGGAATCGAACCTTTGTTCTACCGTCATGAATGGTATGTTTTAACCGATTAAACTATTTCAGCTTAATAAATTATATAAAAAAAGATTAATATAATTAATACATATTTTTATGTTTATTTATTATTGTATGAGTTAGAATATCTATAGAACTAATGTTGTTATAATACATATAATAAATTTAAATATTTTTAATATATTAAAAAACATATAAATTTATTATTTTTATATTAAACTGTTTTGATCTAAATTTTTATAGGTAAAATATAGGAATCTTAATTTTTTCATATTTATTTATTTGTTAGCAATAACAGACTTAAGTGTTAGATTTTTATAATTAAATAAATTTAAATTTTCTTGAAGAATATCCACAAATTATTTTGTTAAAAAGAATATATTTAATATAACCTTGAATCTTCTCTAAATTAAACTTTATTATTAATAAAGAATTAATCCCAGTTTTAGATATCTAACTCTCTTTTAATTAAAATTTTTATATCTATTATTTTTTTAGTGAACTAGGTAACATTAATAATGAATCTCTAAATGATATATTATATTTACTAAAATTAATATAAGTTAATTTTATATCAATCATTTTATCATCTTTAATAACAGGGAATAGTTTAATATTGTCAATAGATGATAAAAATTTAAGTATAAATATACCATCGAAGTTAGATAAATTATGTACATATACTTTATAACCATTATATTTTCTTTTTAATAAAGAAGTAATAGCATAAAGTAACATTTCTTGATTATCTTTATAATCAGATAAATAAAATGATTTAGATGATTTACCATCATAAAAACATATACAATAAGGTGTCATTATATTATTAATAGTTTGAGTTTCAATATCTAAAGTAATAAAGTTATTATTTAATTTTTTATCAATTTTTAAAGATTTTAAATAATTAGTAGATCTTTTTATAGTTTTAAGGATTAATAACCCATTTTTAAAGTGATAAGTTTGATTATTAATAATTCTTCTAAAACTAGAAACATCTATAGGATAATCAAAGAATTTAATTATTAAATTATTATTATTAGAATTAAGTAAATGTACTTCATTATGATCTTTATTAACAAATATTTTATAATAATATTTACCACTAAAATCATTAACTTGAATTATTTTACTTGAAATATTAAATATTATATTCCCCCATAATTTATAATCTATAGTATTAGGTAAATTCCAACCACCAAAATTATATATTAATTTATTTGTAATATTTAATTTTTCTTTAGAAATTAATCTTGAAGTTTTATTTTTTAATTTATCATCAGGAATGATTTTATAACTAAATATAATATTTTTAATTTCTTTAATTTTATAATTTTCATTTTTCCAATAAAATATATCTTGAAATATATCATAAAGTTCATTATAATTATTAATATTAAATTTTTGTAAATTACCTAATGTAGCAATAGTATTATTACAGAATTAATTATTAATATAAATATTGCCATATTATTATTTATTTTGTCCATAATTTCTTTCAAAAAAAATATTTCTAATTTAATAAATCATTACTTAATAATTGATTATTAAATGAAATATAATAATGAATCCAAATATTAGGAAGTTAAAATTAAAATTAATTAAATTTATTGATATTATTCATATTATATACTTATTATTAATTACGTCTATTTTTCTAGACTTTTATAATTACTATAAAGAATAAAAAACATATTTGAAGAATATATAAATTAAATTTATTTAATAATGAAGGGTAACCTAAATATAAATATAAAAAGATAATATATTAATAATATAAAAATTTTATATTAATTAATGTAATTCAATAGCATCTTTAATGTAAGAACATACAAGAAGTACAAATACATAAGCTTGTATAAATGATACAGCTAATTCTAAACCAGTAATAGCTAAGAATAAAGCAAAAGGTACTAAAGTTACAATAAATATAATTAATCCACCTGAGAACATTTGATATAAGAATGTAGATAAGATTTTTAATAATGTATGACCAGCTACTACATTAGCAAATAATCTAATACCTAAAGAGAAAGCTCTAGCTAAATAACTAATTAATTCAATTAAAACTAATAAAGGAACTAAAGCTAAAGGAGTTCCAGAAGGTATAAAGAATGAGAAGAAATGAATTTTATGAATAGATAATCCAAGTATTGTTACACCAATTAATATAGTAAATGATAATCCAATAGAGACAATAATTGAAGTAGTTATTGTATAAGAATATGGGATATTACCTAATAAATTAGCAATTAAAATGAAAAAGAATAAAGAATAAATAAAAGGTAAATAAATTTCTCTACCTATTTGTTCTCTAACCATTGAATTAATACTTGCAAATAAACTTTCTAATAATATAGACCATTTAGAAGGTAATAATTTAGTATCATTATTCCCCATAAAATGTAATCCTACAATTAAAATAAAAATTAAAAATGAGTATAAAGCTAAATTAGTTAAAGTTAAACCAATATAACCTAAAATAGGTGCATCTAAACTTAATAAACTAGTTACTTCAAATTGTTCTAATGGAGAATTTATATATAAATTAGATTGAATTATATTCATCAACATTGTTATAATTAAATTATAATGTTTCTTTACGCTTAATTTGTTGAAGTACTTAATATTTATAAAATCATCAATTTAAGTTACTTCATACTTTTATTAAACAAAACAATAAAAACAAAATATTATATAAAAAATAAAATTATTAAATATTATTTTGATTTATTATTCATATAATATTCACAAATATCATCAAAATTTACTAAAAATAAATCTAAATAATGAAATACTAAATATCCAGATATAATTGATATCAATAAGAAAATAATTAACAATATAAAACCTGTTTTTTTAGCTAACTTCACATTTTTAATTATAAATAATACAATTTTTTTAAGGAATATTTCCATTAAATAATATTCAATTTTTGTTTTTAATTTATATAAAAAATTAATATAAAGTATAACATAATATAGTTAATTAAATAGTTTGTATATATTTAATTAAAAATAATAAATATAATACAGAGTTACCAGTAAGATAAAACAATTCAACCAATGATGAACTTAATTCAGTAAAATTAAAAATTTTAAAACCAAAAGTAGAGCTCATATTTGAAATTGTATTTTTAACTATTATCGCTGCTGCTCCTGCCATTATTGAACTACCAGCTGCTAATACTTTACATTGTATTGTATTCAAATTAATGATACCTTTTCTATTTTTGTTTTTAATTTGTACTTTAGTAAAGTAATCCATTAATCTATATTCATCTCTATCCGTATAATAATTTCTTTTTTGTAATTCAGTATTTTTTATACTATTTTTAGTTTTATATTTAAATATGTGCTTCATACACATAGGATATTTTTTAATAATAACAAAATTAAAATAAGCACTAGCTTGTAAAGCTACAGAATAATTAGAATTAAAATAAATTAAAAAATTTATCTGAATTATCCCCAAAATTAGATACCACTAGATTATATTTAAACACTATAAAATTATCTTGAATATTAATAATAATATAAATATCAAAATAATAAATATAAAAAAGATAAATATAAACAGAAATATAATTAATAATGAGAATTCATTTAATAAAGTGAAATCTCTGTTCTTAATTTTTTGTTTTAGAATATTTTTTTTTTTAAGTTTTTTTTTTCCAAATAATCCAGAATAATTTACATATAATAATATATATAGAATTATTGTAAAAGTTAACAAACTGTATATAAAATTTTAACAATAATTAAAAATAGGGTAACCGACAATAAGTGCATAAATTATATAAATTCTAACATAATTTTTTAAAATTAATTTTTGTTGAAAATTTAAGACTGCACTGGTAACATGTTAAACGCATGAAATGGTATAGGACTAGCTAATGACCATTCTAATGTATTAGCTGATTCAGTTTCATTATCAAATTGTGAAATAGAAGTAAAGAATGAAGGCACTGCCCATGGATTATTATTAACTTCTTTACCATTTACAAATATATCATAAATAATATAACCGAATAAAACAGTAGCTAACACAGATATTAAAGAACCAAAACTAGAAATAGCATTCCATCCTGCAAAAGCATCTGGATAATCTGGAATTCTTCTTGGCATCAATTTTGTTAACATAGAGTAATTTAAACCCTATTTCCCGATATTACTATTGGGTTCAGATTAAGTCATCAATTATAATTAAATAATTGTTGGGCGCTTGTATCAGGATTATTGTTGAAGTGACTCACCTGTTAATCGTTGAACTCGCTTATTACTAATTTTTAATCATAAAAATTATTACATCGTAATAAGATAAGCTGCAAATTAACCTGTACACAGGTCTTTCTTGCAATTCACCCAATTTTACAAATAATATAAAACTTACAGCCTCATAATATGAGAGGCTATAGTTTATATCTTTGTATCCTATCATTTATCTACAATAAATAAAACAAAGTAGAATATAGTAAACAAAGATATGAAGAAATATATTACTGGGGCAAATGTAATATTTTAATAAAGTTTTGTACGGCTAAAAATTTTACCTTTAAAAGGCAAACTGTTTTTAATATATTTAGTTAATGTATCTTTTCCCATATTAAATTCTTTAGAACAATTTACTGTAGAGAACTCTCCAATAAAAGACAAATCTGAACTATTATAAACAAAAACTAGTTTAGTTATTTTAGCTATTGTAGAAGAAGTTTTTATTTTACCATATAATGGATTATTACTTCCGCTTTTATTTCGATTTTGCATTTCTAAAAACTCTTTTGATTTAACACGTCCAAACATTGGATTCAATTGACCTGAACGATTTAATCCAAATTCTAATTTATGTTTATAACCTTTAGTAGAACCTGCTATTTTAGCCAAATTAATCACTAGTTGAGGATAATTAATAAATAACATATCTAAATAGTGTTGTTCTCTTGAGAGTATAAATTCTTTTTTTACAGTACCTGAAGTACCTAAATCTTCTAATATAGCTAAAGCAAAATTATGTATACCATAATAATTTATATTATGATAAATAGAAAAATTTCTACGTAAGGTACTAGGAGTCCAATAGCTTAATAATCTAGTAGAACCATTCCAAGCACTACCTACGTATATTTTACCTGTAATAAGATTTACCCATTGATATATAATAGATTGTTTTTTATTATCAGAACTAATTAAATTTTTAAGATAATTAGGATTATCATATAGTCTTATTGGAGTATTTAACCATTGTGGTTTAATATGAGGTCCATTTGGAAAATTAATATTGAGAATTTGTCTATATTTAAGAGAAATAGATATAGGAACAATATTTAAAATAATAGAATCTGTTAATATTTTTATATCTTCATATAAGTAAAAATACAATACAATAACATAATTATATTAAGAACTAAATGTTGAGTATTAAATTGTGCTTTATTAAAATATTGAAAATAAATTTTACCCGCTAAACCTAAGAAATGTTGAGGAAAAAATGTAAGATTTACACCAATAAACATTGTCCAGAAATGAACTTTTCCTAAAAATTCGTTATATGTTCTACCAACAATTTTTGGTGTCCAGTAATAGAAACCAGCAAAAAGTGCAAATACAGCACCCATTGATAAAACGTAATGGAAGTGGGCTACTACATAATAAGTGATTTATGTTAACTTAAACTTACGCTTAAGATCGGACTATATCTTTATATACTCACTTAACTAAATAAGTTTTCAAATCTCACGTATAGTCTCTACAGAACCAGTAAACTGTTTCCACGGTATTGCCTTGATTACAGTAGTAGACGTTTCAGCACAAAAACATAATTAAGGTTTCACCGTTAGCTATTACAAAATAATAACCGATAAGATCAACTTATCATAGTGAGATGACAACATAACACATTATTCAAAGGATTTTATAAAATTTAATAAACTATCATTTTTAGCTCCTAATAAAGGATAAAGTTCACAGTGATTTATAATTTTAAGTAAAATATCTTTTTTGTAAATTTCTAAAGAATAAAATGATTTATTTTTATATGGTGTTCTAATGACATTAGATGCCTCAAAATATGTTTTAATAGCATTTAATATGTAAATATCTTTATTTTGTGATATAGAAAAAGAGGAATTTTTAGTTTTTCGTATTGAAAAACATCCTTCAGCTTCTATAAATCCAGATAGCCAACTATTAAAATAATTTAAAGGTAATTCAAATTTAATATTTTTTTCTTGTATTAGATTTAATTGTTTAGAATATTTTAAATTTCGTGAAGCTAAATAAATATCTACATCACTATTAAGTAAACAACATTTTAAAAAAGAAAGACAACAAATAATACGACTTGTTAATGGAGGATATTTATCAAAAATTTTTATAATGTTAATAATATGATTTTTATTATCTAAAACCCAAAGAACAAATTTACCATCTTTAGATATTCTGACATGTCCTTTTAATTGATTAGAAATTAATGTTAACATCTTAACATTAGATTCTAAATTAGATAATTTTATTACTAATCTATATTGTAAATTTTTTTTCCGCCAGTGATTTACTTGTATACTTCCGTCACCATCCATTAAACCTACCCAAAATTTTTTAATGTGATCATTATTAATAAAAATAGAACTAGCTAATAATTCCATAGAATCTAATTCTTTGAAAATTCTATCATGTAATGCGATATCCAGACTAGCATTAGATAAGATAACCCCTGTTAATCCTCCAATTGTGAATAAAGCTAAGAAACCAATTGTAAATATTAAAGGTGTTGTAAATCTTAAACTACCTCCATATAATGTTGCTAACCATGAAAAGATTTTAATTCCAGTTGGAACTGCAATTACCATTGTAGCTGCGGTAAAGTAAGCTCTTGTATCCACATCCATTCCAACAGAGAACATGTGATGAGACCATACTAAGAATCCTAAGATTCCGATTGAGAACATAGCATAACAACTCTTATAAATTAAAAAAATTTAATTAAGAAAAAAAGTTTACTTTTGTTTACGTTTAGAATTCATATTATGTTTAATATTTTTGATAGCTTTAATATTTTTGCTACCAGATAATTTAAATAATTCAGCAGCATTTTTAAAATCTGAAAAATCTAAAAATTTAATATTATAAAGAGGATATCTATTAAAATGAGGTATAATAATTTCATAAATTTTAGTAAAATCTTGTACATAGAAATCACAACGGTCATTATTTAATCGTATATTTACATTACCACAACCAAAAAACAAAATGAGTTTTTTCATTAATAAACTATCTCGTGAATGTTGAGTAATATGAAATCTAAAATAAACTTGATTCGTAACTTGTCGTATACCAATAAAAAATCCACCATCTCCAGCTGTAAATCCAGATACCCAATTAGGATTTAAATTATCTGGTAAATTAACATTAATTTTATTTACACCAACTATATTAGGGAATATATTTAAAACAGAAGACGATAAACCTCTATTAATAGAAGCATAATAAGTTAGAATAGTTTGAAATCCAGCTGAATTCAGATGCTGTTTTGTATGCATTAATTTTACTACTTTAGACCATAATACAAAATCAGAATATTTTTTAGTAATTAAAGAATATGCGGAAAAATGTGGTATAATAACATTAATTAAATCTTCAATTTTTGTTACTCTATATACACATTTAAACTTTTTTGGTCTAATTGTAACTAAACCAACATCGAAAAATTCTTTTATTTGATATAAAATTTCAATATCTTTAATATGTAAATTAATCTAAAAACTTACTATTGTACGCCAATTTAAATTAGATCTTCTCGTTACAATAACACTAAAGCAACCTTCTGCATCACAGAAACCAGTAACCCAATTCGGTTCTATTTTATTAAATATTTTAGTATTATTACTAAAAATCCGTTTTTCAGAAAAAGCTACTTTATTTTTATATTTAACTATAATTGAATTAACATAAGACATTATAAAGCAAAACTCTATTTTAATTTAGAGCTGGACTATATCTTAATTCTTATAAATAAGAATTTTTTACGTAAAGTCTCTGAGGCTATAAGCCTGCTGATAATTTCTGTCTATAAAAATTAGACCTGAAAATTAAAAAATAAAATATTATTACACAAAAATAATAATAATTATTTAATAAAAATTTAATTTTAATTACAATAAAAATTAAAGTAATAAAATTTATAAGAATATTTCAGCATACAGTAAAATTTCTCTTTGTAAAAATAAAACTAAAAATATTTTAAGTTTTTATAATTAGAGGGCCTATAAGCTATTAGACCATACCAAGATAACCAAAAATAGGTTTTCCTGAAAATGTTGATACTATGTGACTAACTATTCCAAATCCAGGAATAATTAAAATATAACAATTTAAATTTTGGATAAAAAAAATATCCTATTTAAAATAAGATTATTTTAATATTATCACTCAAGAACTCACGCTCTTGTTAGGACTTTATCTTAATCTATTGTATCTGAATTATTTCTATTCATTGTTTTTTTAAGTTTAATTATTTCATCTAAACCTGAATCAGTTAAATGTTTTTTATTTTGAATAATAATATAAGTTTTTCTCCATTTTAAATAATTAATATGTTTAGAAGAAAGTAATTGGAAATAATCAAAATAATTAATAACATTTTTAGCTGAACCAAAACTAGTAGATCCATAATAATAAGTATCTTGACTTTTTCTATATCCTATATTTCCACCTAAAAAGTCTTTTATTAAAATTAACAAATCTTTTTTTTTTTGATCTATTTGAAAATTTAATCTTACTTCAGTTTTATTTTTTCTAGTTATTAATTTTATTTGGAAACTAGCATCTGCATCAGAAAATCCAGATAACCAATAATTATTTAAATTGACATCGGAATTAAGACTAAAAACTGGAAATGATTTAAAATAAGGATTAGATAATATATTATTATTTATTTGATTTAATTTGTTTTCAGATCTGATTTTACCATTAATTAAATTAAGAATTTTAAGTAAACCAGCACGATTAGAAATAACTAAAATAATAGCTTTTTTATTTTTAATTTTATAAACATTTCCGTATCCTATTTTACCTTTTATAAAATAAGCTAAAGAAGCATCTAATTCATTAAAAACAATAACCAATTGAAATGTTTTAGAAAAATGACCATTTCCCTCTATTAATCCAGCTAAATAATAACCAAAATCGGAATCATTTATTGGTTTAAAATGTTTAGGTACATGAATAGATATTTTTTTTATATTTACAGATTCTGTAGATTTGTAGCGTAAAGTCTCTGAGGTTCTTTTATTAATTAAATTATTAGTTAATTCATTACTAATTTTAATAAAATTACCTGCGGATCGACTTCTTTGTTTTAACTTTATTACTATGACTTTAAAATAGTTGGAGTATTTAAAACTTACTAAAGTTATTCCTGCAAATAGCCACATTAAGAAGCTTATATTTATAAAATTAACCTCTGGATGACCAAAAAACCAAAAAAGATGTTGGTAAAGTACTGGGTCACCACCTCCAGCAGGGTCATAGAAACTAGTATTAAAATTTCTATCTGTTAATAACATAGTAATTGCACCGGCAAGTACAGGTAAAGATAATAATAATAATATAGCAGTAACAAAAATAGCCCAAACAAATAAAGGCAATTTATGTAAACTCATACCATTAGTTCTCATATTTAACACCGTAGTTATAAAATTTATTGCACCCAATAAAGATGAAACTCCGGCTAAGTGTAAACTGAAAATAGCTAAATCTACACTACCACCTGAATGAGATTGAATACTAGATAAAGGTGGATAAACTGTCCATCCTGTCAGTTTAAAAATTTTGTTAGTGCATTGTTTAAACAAAACTATCTAAATGTTCCCAATTAAAGCTAGTTCGTTTATTATTTATAGAAAATTTAAGCTCTAGTAATTTAGTTGTGCCTTCAACAATTCGATATTGTTTACTACTCACTAATTCGTGTGCTTCAACCCAATTTAAGTAGTCAAGATGTTTACTAGAAAGCAAAGGAAATTCTAAAAAATAATTAATTAATGCTATTCTAGAAGCTAAAGTGCTAACTGTGACCAAATATCCCTTTTCCGTGTAGGTAGTGTTAGTCTTAGTATTTAAACGTTCTCGTTCATAGGACGTAAATTTAGTGTAAAATGCAGTAGCTACAGTAGAAAGAATAGGTAAATAACTAATTCCTGTAGAAGATGTTCTGTGATACTCTTGACGTTGAGATAAGCGATAAGTTAAACGAATGTTTTTAGCAATACCAAGATTAGAAGTAGAAAAAGAAATAAGAAAGTTAGAATCGCAATCAGAAAAACCTGCTAGCCAGCTATTTGATGTTATACTGGATTCATCTGCAGATAAATGTTTTATTTTATCAAATTTCCCATGATTATTTAACCAATTAATTAAACGGTGTAGGGCCTCTATTTTAGGGGTTCTAAATTTACCATTTACTAATTGAGCAAATTCATGTAATGCTGATAATTTATATATAGCTAAAACATACCAATTACCTGAAGCCTTATTAACAGTACCTTTGAGTATTTTGGACAAAAAATTAGCCAAAGGTAAATCTTTCTCCACAAAGACGATTGTAACTGAAGGATAAAAAATTTTTCCTTTATCTGATCTTAAAGAAGATGGTATTTTTATGCTGCCATCTCCTTCAACTAGACCTGCTATATAGGCACTTAATTTAGCTGTACTAGGAAAACTAGATATTCCCACTAAATTAGCTGTAATCAATTCTACTGTAGATTCTAACCTTGTCAAACAACTATAAATAAAACACAATTTTTTTTGGACTATTTCTTTAATTTCATTTATTAATATTTTTGTTTTTTACGAGTCCAGCCTTTAAAACCTTTAAAATTTAAGTCTGAACTGTTTATTTAATTTAATAGGTTAATGAATTATATCACGTACAGTCTCTGAGGCTATTTATTACCTGCTAATTACTAAAAATCCAAATATTAGGTGAATTAGGATCGGATATATGAATTGTAACAAAACGATTCTTAAAAACAAAAGAATAACCGTATTTTTATTTAAAAATTAAATAGACAGTGTCTTGTATCATAGCTCCTTTTTTTAGTTTTCTAGCAAAAAGTGTTATTTTTTAAGGTGCAGGCACAAGATGTTTATCCTTACCTGCTCCGTTTTCTACTAATGAACTAACAAGTAATAAAATTAATGAAGGAGGTAATAACCAGAAAGAGATATTATTTAATCTAGGGAAAGCCATATCCGGTGCACCACATTGTACTGGTAACAAATAATTACCAAAACCTCCCACAAGACCAGGCATACGATTCCTCTAATGTTTCCAAAAGAGCTGGACTATATCTTTACCCTTTATTTTTGTGTTTTTACTTCTTTAATAGGAGGGTATTTCGCGTATAGTCTCTTAGGGTACTACTAAAGTTAGTTATCCTAATTCTCTAAATTCAAGTGTATCGTATATAGAAAATATAAACAAAATTTTGTTTTTTATAGGGTTAAAAGCTATTTATTTTAGCATCACTTGAAATTAATTTATGAGAGTCAAGAAAGAGCATACTCGTTGGTTTTCTGCTGATTGCCCAATATTTATATCTGTTACTGCTTCTAGCTACCAAAATTAAATATTATATTTCGGATATTAAGAGCTAGTTTATAAATCTTAAGGGGTTTCCAGCTAATAGCGAAAAGAAAGTTAGGAGTTATCCTCATAACCCGGCTATGCCAATTTACACAATTAACATAAAAATTTATGGTAACAAAAGTTATAGTTATTTGCTTACATCAAAATAAGAAAGTTTTCATTGACTTCAAAAATAAGTTTTAGTAGACTTACCTTGTAAATATAATCGAAATGTAGCACGATCTGTTTTAAGAGCTATTGCTCAAACATTAAGAGACGAATACTTACCTTAAACTTTAGGATTTATAACATTTTCTGCCAATACTGAATTACTTCTATATTGGAAATAACGATACCTATTAGCTCTTTCTTGTGAAAAAAGCAATTGCAAATCAATTACTATAAATAAAGCATTGACACTACAATTAGTAATAGCTGTTAATGAAAAAAATAATAAATTTAAAAAGGGTTAGCAATGTAAATCTTAATGTACTTGTGTGGGCCATTATTACTATTTTTAGGTTTATTGCTATTACTATATAAATCCTCGTTACTTATTTTTCTACTTTAGAGACTTATTACTGATGTTACCATATTAATGTGTAGATCTTTAACCATAAAGAAAATCATTATGAACGCATGGGCAGAAATTATTACATTGAATAGTTGGTGATCTCCCTGTAAGAATTGTACTCCTGGAGCAGCTAATTCTAATCTAATAAGAACAGAAAAAGCTGTACCAATCATACCAGCAAAAACAGAGAAAATTAAATAGAGGGTACCTATTTCTTTAGCATTAGTAGAAAACAACCAATTCAATGCTATTGGAACCTTCTACTCTCTCACAATCGGCTCTTTATAAATAAATTAAATATGAAAAAATTATATTATTAAAAATTAATATCATAAAAATTAAATATTTTTTAATAACATAATAATATTTATATAATTTAATACTAATCTCAACTAAACACCTAACATTGAAAATTTATTAATTTTATTTTATTTTACTTTATTAAAATAATAGACGGAATAGAGGTGAGTCGAACACCCAAGGGTTGCCCCGAACAATTAGCAATCGTCTTAACTTTCCAAATGATAACTATTCCACGTTATATATTAAAAAAATAATAAATTTAAGGAATAGAGTAAAATTTATAAACTAAAAATTAAAGAAAAAATATTTATAAAAATAAAACTAGTCTTTATCAGAATCGAACTGACACTAGCTACGTGAAGGGTAGCTGTACGACCATTATACTAAAAGACCTAATCTATTTTATTTATTAATTAATGTTAAACCTCTTTTAAAAATAATTATTGATATAATTAAGCAAATAAAAATTGATATAATTAAGCAAATAAAAATTAAATTTATAATTAATATTAATACAAATTAAAATACATTAAATATAATGAAAATTAATTAATTAAATATATATAATTATATTATTATATACTAATATTATTATATATTATTTTAATCATATTTTTCTAATTTATGATTATATTTTTTTTATATTATTATTATTTTGTTTTGTTATTATTTATTATTATTTTATTTATTTAGCGAACTCAGGAATTGAACCTAATCTAACAGATCATGAGACTGTTGTGCTACCTTTACACTATTTCGCTTTAAATTATAAATAAAAAGAATATTATAAAAAATAAAGGGTATTATTAAACATAAATATAAAAATAAAAGATATTTTTTTATAAGTTAAAATATTATTATAAATATGTACACTATCGTTGAAACAATGATTACGAACAAAGAGACTCGAACTCTTAAGGAATTACTTCCACTCCTGCTTAAGAGGAGATTGTCTACCAAATTTCAACATGTTCGCTATTATTTTTACATAAAAAGATAATTTATTTTTTATTATTTTTATTCATTTATTAATTAAATTATAATAATTATATATATAATATATATAAAATATAATTCACATAGAATACCATTCTTTTAAATTATTACTTAAAATAATTAAATATTTTTAAGCAAGTATAACAATAACACAAAATATTAAGATTAGGTATCAAGAGGAATTGAACCTCTGAAAAAAGTATTAACAGTACCCCGCATTAACCACTCTGCCATGATACCTTAATTTATTTAAATATTTTTATCTAATTAAATTTTTATTATATTAAATTATTATTAAATATGGTAGGCGCGACTCGAACACGCTAGCTCTCCCACCCAAAGGGAGCGATGGAACCAGTTTATCATCTACCATGTATTTTTATTAAAATATTTCCTTTACTATTCTTTTATTTAAATAAATATTAAATATTAGTAATATAGCAAATTTATATAATATGTGCTAATATTTAAATAAAAATAATATTATATAATTTATAAATATTATAAAATATTAAAGTATAGGGGGATTTAAAATAAAATATTATTAGTTATATAATAAAGTAGATACAGATACATGAATTGAATCTAATATAACATTAGGGAATATACCTAATAAAATTGTAGGTATAAGTAAAGAAATAAGTATAACAAACTCTCTTCGAGATATATCCAATAATGAAACAGAATTCATATTAGGAGAATATACTCCATAAGATATTCTATTATATAAGAAAATAGAATAACAAGCAGATAACACAATACCTGTAGCACCTAAAGCTGAAATTATAGGATTAATTTCCCATATTCCAATTAAAGATAATTGTTCACCTAAGAAATTTAAACTTAAAGGTATTCCAGTATTACATAATGTAAACATAAAAAAGATTATAGAAAATATAGGCATATAAGAAGCTAAACCTTTAATATATTTAATAACTCTAGTACCAGTTCTATCATAGATAACTCCACCCACACATATAAATAAAGCAGGAGAAACAAATCCATGAGCTAAAGCTAATAAAATTGCACCTTCAATACCTTGAATAGTATTAGAGAATAACCCTAAAATAACTATACTCATATGAGCTATACTAGAATAAGCAATAAGAGTTTTAGTATCTTGTTGTACAATAGTAGCTAAAGAAGCAAAAATTAAAGTAACAATAGCAATAGTTTGAACTAAAGGACCAAAATAATTAGAAGCATCAGGTAAAAAATTAATTAAAACTCTAATATAACCATAAGTTGCAAATTTTAAAATTGTAGCAGCTAAAATAATAGAACCAGCTAATGGACTATCAGCATGAGCTCTATAAAGCCAACCAGTAAAAGGCCATAAAGGAGTTTTAATAGCAAAAGCTAAAAAGAAAGATAACCATAAAATTTTTTGACTATCTAAACTAATCTCAAATAAAGAAATTAATTGGAAATCAGTTGAACCTGTATAACTATAAATTTGAAGAATAGCTAAAAGCATAAATAAAGAACCAAATAATGTATATAAAAAGAATAAATTAGCTGATCTATATCTAAATTCACCTGAACCATAGACAATAATAACAATAAATAAAATAGGTAACACACTTTCAAAGAAAATATAAAAAAGTAATAAATCTAAAACTAAAAATAAAGCTAATTGTAGTGTTTCTAAAATTAAAAAAGAAATTAAGAAGTATTTTAAATTTTTAGTAATATTAGTATAATTAGATATAATAGCTATAGGTGTTATAAAAGTTGTTAATAACACAAAAAATAAAGATATACCATCTACACCTAAATTAAAATGGCAAAAACTTAAATGATCAAATTCATAAACAAATTGATATTGAGTAGTACTTGAATCAAATTCAAGCCATAAAAATATAGAAATAAATAAATTTAATAAAGATGTTGAAATTGCTATAATTTTCATTTTTAATTGACTTTTTAATGAATCTTCTTGAATTGGCATAATTAATAAAGAACCTATTATTGGTATAAGCAATAGTAATGTTATCATTTTTTTTAATTGAATATATTTTTTATTTATCACAACCTTAAGTTTAAATTTTCTTTAATTAAATGTTAATTACATTAATTAAATATTGTATATAAATAATATTTATTATTTATTTAATATTAGAATTAGAGATTTTATATTAGAATAACATTATTATTTAAAAAATATAAGATTAATTATATTCTCTAATTTGTTACTAATTGATTAATTATAATCTCTAATTTATTTAGAAAGGATTAAATATATTATCTAATTTATTGAAATGGGAAATTATAAATAATAGTAAATATTTTAAAATAATTAAATATTATTATAAATTGAATTTTGTTTTAAAAAACTAAAGTTATAATAATTTAATAAATTTAATAAAGTTTATAGGGGGATATTAAAATTAAAAAATAAATAGAAAATATATATAAAATATAACTAGTATAAATTATAATATATAAATAGATTGATTAATTTGCCATATATTTAATTTAAAACTTTATATAGTTTTATTAAAATTAGGTAATAAAACAAAGAATAAAGCTGCAATATAAATAATAATTAATCTTATTTCAGATAATAATGAAGTATCTATTAATATTGGTGCAAATACTAAGAATACTAATGATAATAATCCTAAAGTAATGTATAATGAATAAGTTGTTATAACTCCAGTATCTAATTTAGCTATATTCATAGCAGTATTACTTAAAGCTGAAGCTAAACCATATGGTCCCAATAATTCAATTACTCCTCTATCTAAAACTTTAGATATTGTATAACCAGTTTTTAAACTAGCAGCAATAAAATAATGGTTATAAATTACATCAAAGAAATATTTTCCATTTAAAAATGTATAGATATTTCGTCCTAATGAAGAATCAGTAAGATTAATTACAAATTCAGGATTTACATGATATAAATAAATAGCAAATGAAGCACCAAATAAAGATAAAATAGAAGGTAATAATTTTATTAATAAAGGTAAACTAAATTCTGCTTCAATTATAGAAATATTATTAGGATTTATAAAGATCGAATTACCAAAGAAGTCACTTCCTACTCCTACAAATAAATCTGAAAATACAAAACCAAAGAATATACTAAATAAAGCTAATACAAATAAAGGTATAATAACAGCTAAATTTGATTCATGAGAATTTAAGTAAACATTTTTTATACCATTAGGAACAGTTAAGAATACTAAACTTATTAATCTAAATGAATAAAAAGCAGTTAAACCTGCTGTCAAACTACCTAAAATATAAGCATATATACCTGTAAAACTATATTGACCATAAGCTAATTCAATTATTAAATCTTTACTATAGAATCCAGTTAACCATGGAGTGGCTAATAATGATAAAGAACCCACTAACATAGCAGTATAAGTAAATGGTAAAAATTTTATTAATCCTCCCATTTTTCTTACATCTTGCTCATCAGCAAAACTATGAATTACTGCACCTGCACCTAAGAATAATAATGCTTTAAAGAAAGCATGATTTACAACATGCATTAATGCTACATTATGTTGTGATAATCCTACAGCCATTACCATATAACCTAATTGACTTATAGTACTAAAAGCAATAATTCTTTTTAAATCATTTTGTACTAAACCACAAGTTGCAGCAAAAAATGCTGTGGTTGCACCAACTAAAGTTATAATTAATAATGCAGTAGAACTATATTCTAAAACTGGTGATGATCGCACTAATAAGTATAATCCAGCTGTAACTAGAGTAGCAGCATGTAATAACGCACTAACAGGAGTTGGAGCCTCCATAGAACCAGGAAGCCACGAATGTAAAGGAATTTGAGCAGATTTCGCCATAGCACCCATCAACAATAATAAACTAATAATAGTAATAGCTGTTTCATTCATAAATGGAGCTAAACTAAAAATAGTAGCATAATCTACGGAACCAAATAATGCAAAAATAGCAAAAAATCCTATACTTAATCCCATATCACCTACTCTATTCATTGTTAAAGCTAATATAGCTGCTTTGTTAGCTTGTATTCTAGTGTAGTAGTAGTTAATTAATAAATAAGAAACTACTCCAATCAAATCTTAAAAATAAAGAAATTATTTATTTAATCAAATTTAAATTTATTAATATATATATATTTTTTATATATTAATATTTAAAATTTTAAACATAATAATAGCTTTCCTCTTTATTTCCCTGTACATTTATTACCAAAAAGGATTTACATAATGCCTTGGTTACCTTTAATTAAGATAAAGATTCTGACTATGCATTGAGCACCATTACAGGTACCCGTTATTGTACTAGTCGATCGCGATAAAAAATGTAACCGACGATCTATAAACAAAGCTAATTTGTTTGATCGTTTTCAATAACGTCGCAAAAAAATGTAAATTAGTATAATAATATAAAATTTTTATATATTTAAATTTCTTTAATTCAATTAATTAAATAAACTAAAACTAATTAAAAAAAATATATAAAAAATAACTTAAACTAATTTTCTTATTATTCTTCATTTTAATTTTCTAATAATTGATCATTTTTTTACTATGGTAATAATAATTAAATAATAATTAAATAATAATTAATAATTACCTAATTTATAATATAAAGAAGGTAACATATAAGGTTTAATTAATTTAGATAATAAAAACATAGAACTAACATGTATATAAATAATGAAGCCTTTATTTTTTCCACATTTATTTGGTGTAGCAGTTATATTATATTTTCTTTTTAATACCTCACATAGAAAACAAATTTCTTCATATGTAAAACAATTAGTAGCAATTCTAGCACCTTTACCTAATTTAGATCCATCATCCATAAACCAAATAGCTAAAGCTAATGGTGTTAAATATTTTTCAATATTCATTGGAACAATTTTTATAAATTTATTGTCGACAGATTTATAAAACATTTCATGAATCCAATTAAAGTTACTATAAGTATAACTATTTACACGATAACTATAAAATATTTCTCCTTTTTGTTTTATTCTTATATGAAGTTTAGGTATTTGATTACTACAATAACCTCTGCTAGAAAAATAATTATGAAACCACATTAAATATTCTACATTTTTATTTGATTGTTCAAATATTATTCTTGTTCCTATACCTTTATTTCTTTTTTCTAAATGTGTATCTCCTAAAGTAGAACCCATTATAATAGAGATTATATCAATATTATGAGGTCCAATTCGTTTAGTCGATATTAATTTTTTAGTATTAATAGTAGAAAAATATTTAACATTATTATTTTTTAAACTTAATGAAAATATCATATTATAAATTAAAATTTCATTATTATTCCATTTTAGGCATTTTAATATACCTTCCCAACCTATAAACATAACAAAATAATTAGCACCTGATACTAATAATAACATAAAGAAAGTGAATAAAGATAGATAAGAAAAGAATCTTTGATTATGAGGATCTTCCGCAAGATAAGAAGTAGTATAGATATGAATTAAAGTAGAAATATATAAAACAGGTATAAACATTGATACAGTTAATTGATCAAATAAGAATTCCCATGATATAGACATAAATTCAGAATCAACCCAACTAAATAAATGAATTGAAACTGGAGATCCACAAATACCTACTTCATAAAAAGCTACAGTAGCTAATAAAGATGATATTACAAGACTAGAACAAGTTATAATATGTGATCCAGTTACACCTATTTTTCTACCCAAGAAACCTGAAACAAAAGAAGCTAATAAAGGAAAAATTAAAATTGAAAGATACATTATGTTCTAATAGAAATATTTCCTCTTAATCGGTAAAAAGCTACAAGAATACTTAAACCTATTACCGATTCTGCTCCAGCAATAGAAATAATATAAATACTAAATGTTTGACCAACATTATCATCAAAACTAAATGAACTTATTAAAACTAATAAAGTTACAGCAAGAAGCATAATTTCTATGGCAATAATCATTAGGATAATATTTTTTCTGTTTAAAATAAAACCTAAAATACCTATTAAAAATAAGAATAATGATAGATTCATAGTAAAATTTTAGCAATATTCCTTAGGGAACCTTTAATAAAATTAAAACAAATTATTAAAATAATTAAATTATTATTATTTAATTAAAAAAAATTAAAAATAAAATAATTATATTTTAATAAAGAGAGGTAATACAAAAATTATATATAAATAAATATTAAATAAATTATTTATAGTTAATAAAGAGGAATAATAAAATAATTTATATATAGGAAATAATTATAATAGAAATTATTTATAAGGGATAATTATATTTATAAAGGATTTCGATAAAAAATATTTTATGTAGGGGGATTTTAAAATAAAAATAATTTAAATACTATAAAAACTAAATTGTTAATTAGAAAATAGATAATAAAAAAAAAAAGATTTAAAATGCTTTACCTTTACCTTTATCTAAATATGAGACTGTCTTTAACGTTGGACTATTAGTATCTTTAATTTTATCTGCTAAAAATTTTATAACACCATCAAGATTATCTTTAGTATAATAAGTATCATACACATTATGATGTTCAAGATAAAATTCTATAATAGTATCTAAATATCCATGTTTCCATGCTTCTTCTAACATTCCTTTGAATCGTACAGGTTGTAAATCAAAATCATATAGTGTAAAACAATCATAACATAATAGTACATAATCAGGTACCTTATAATTTTCTAAAACTTCCATTGGTAGATGCAGATTACCAAAATAATCAAAGCCTCCAATAAAAGGTTGAATATCCGTTCTATTAGTATCTTCAATAGTAATAATATGAGATAAAATAAGATCATCAGGTAAATAATTTAAAGGATCTAATAAAAAATCATAACTATTATTACATGTTGATGAACCTTGTACAAAGGTTGATTCTTCAATTTTTGAAGATGAAGCTACTGCATTTTCAGGTACAGAATTAATAACTACAATTTTAGGTACAGATGATTCAAGTGCAGGAACAGATAAATTATCTAAATTATTATCTAAATTATTATCTAAATTATTATCTAAATTATTATCTAAATTATCAATTTTTAATAATAAATTATTAGAATAAGATGATTTATCAATTTTAATTATATCTAATTCATCTTGTTTAATTGTATTTTTAATAATATTTTTATTAACGGTAATAAAATCATCAGGTAATGTTCCATTTAATTCATAATTAAGTCTTTCAAGTGCAGTAGGTGTCCCATTATAAAAAGGTAAACTTAACATTGTACCAGTTTTATTAATAATAGGTAAGTGAGTATAAGGTCCAATAATTCTACATGGCATTTTTAATTCCTCTTTAATAATATTATTATTATTAATATCTTCAAATAAAGGATTAACTACTTTCATAATTGAGTTAGTGTTATTAACTTTAGTGTTAACATCATGTAAATTATTATTAGATAAAGATAATTTTTTTTTAGCAATTAAATAATTTAACTTATTATTTTCAGTTGAGAAATTAATTTCATTAATAGTATTATTTTTAATATCATTAATAGTTTTAATATCGTTAATAGTATTATTTTTAACTAAAGCTACAGATTTTTCAAGTGAAGTATTATTATTATCTGAGTAATGTTTTTTAATCATATCAAATATATGAGGATTACTCTGTTTTAAATCTTTTAGTTTTTTGAATAATGAAATTGTTTCTGTATCATATTCTTCATTTTTATTATTTTTATCTTTATTTAAAATCTCATTGATATTCATATCATTAAAATTATTTTGATTATTCATATTATTCATATTATTCATATTATTATTTCCATTATTATAAGGGATTAAAGATTTATTATTATTATCAAAATAAAGAACATTAAAATCTTTATTTAAATCTGGATTATTATTAATATCAAATTTAATATCATCAAATATAGAATAATTTTCTAATAAAATATTATTAAATAATAAGAAATTATCAGTAATACAAATATTTAAATAAATAAATTTATAAATTAAAAAAAAAGAAATATAAAAATAAAGAAGAATTAGATAAATAAAAATTAATTTAGAAAAAATTTTATTAAAACTAAAATACATAAAAATAACAATTCTAAAATAAATATAAAATAAAAAATTTTTACATTTTTGTAGTAAAAGTAATTTTTTATTTTTAAAAAAATTATTAATAAAATAACATTCAAATAAAATTAATTTGTGGATATTATTAATATTAATAATTATATAATTTATTTTCATTGTTGAAATAATAATATAATTTATATCTCTTAAATATAAATAATTTATTACATTCCACCCCAATAGTAAACAGCAATAAACAAAAACAACCAAACAACATCTACAAAGTGCCAATATAGTATAGCTGCTTCGCAACCTTGATGATGTGTATCTGTAAGATGGTAATTTATTAATCTTATAAAAGCTACCAAAATAAAAATTGTTCCCACTATTACGTGCATCCCGTGCAAACCCGTACTGGCGTAAAAAGCACTACCATAAACTGAATCAGACATAGTAAATGCAGCTTCAGAATATTCAACATATTGTAAAATAGTAAAAATTACAGCAAATAATATAGTTAAGAAAATACCTATGATAGCTCCTCTTCTATTTGCATTAAGTAAAGCATGATGTCCATAAGTAACAAATGCCAAGTAATTATTCTAAAATTTTTATTTTTTTTTAGAAAAAAAACTTCGACTGTACATTAAGCTTTATTATAAATAATTTTATTTAATATAAAACCCACTAAAGGACCAGTCTGTAGCAGTTAAATTAACTGACGGTCTTGTCAAATAAAGATATTAACCGTTATCTTTAGTGTTGCTCTTATTTTAGTAATAAATAAAATATTTATTAAATTTATAAGAACTATGGATAAGAATATAATTATATAAAGTTTTAAGTTAATATATTAAACTTTGTAAAAAAAATTTTTGTTTTTTAATAATCTATTGTAAACATTATAATAATAATAGATAAATAATATAAATTATTTTAAATTTACATTATTAAAATTTGAAAGATAACTCTAAAAAATAAACTTACAAATATTATTTAATTAAAGAGATAATTTATATAGCATTGAATTTAACATAAATGGTTTTACTATTTGAATTAGTTGTGGAAGTGAATGTTTACTAATATAAATAATAAAGGTGTTTTCAAGTCCTCCTGATTGAACTGTTGTAATTAAATCAAATTTTTTATTTAATAAATTAGATAAAAATACAACTTCATTATAAGTGTAGGAATGAGTAGATAATTTAACACCTCGATTTTTTATAATACATCCATCATCCATAATCCAATGAGCTAAACCTTGTGGAGTTAAATACTCTTCAATAATAAATGGAACCACTTTAACATTATTTATATAAAATAATTCATGAATCCAATTAAAACTTGAAAAAGTATAAGTATTGAATCTTATAATTCCTCTTGTACTTTTACTATTTAAACTTGGTATAAATTTATTTATTTTATTATTATAATTATAATCTATTTTACGATACTGAGATTCAGGTTTAATTGAAGAACAATATCCTAACTCTGAAATTAAAGAATGGATAAATAAAGCATATTCCATATTAACTAATCCATAATAAAATCTAATGTTAGTTCCATGACCTCTAGGGTCTTTTTGTGCATAACTATCACCTAATAAACTACAAATAAGTAAAGATAAAATATCAAAATTATGAGGTCCTATTCTTTTTTGAGAGTTAATTTTAGGTTAATTAAAAGGTAAAATAGGTAAAATAATTGACATATTTAACAAAACTAAATCTAAATAATTAAATTCAAATACCCATGTCTGGCGTGCACCAGATGATACTAATAATATAGTATTAAGTAATGGAATAGCAAAAGGATCTAAAGGTGTAATACCTTGTGGTGGCCAGATTCCTCCAATTTCTATAGATGGTGATAAACTAGCATGGAAGAATGCCCAGAATACACTTAAGAAAGCAAATACTTCACTAACAATGAATAAAATAACTCCCATTTGTATTCCTTTTTTAACTTGTTTAGTATGATCCCCTAAATAAGTTCCTTCTGTTACTACATCTCTAAACCAAAGTCCCATTCCATAAGCTGTTAAAATGAAACCTGTAGTTAATAAGTTACCACCATTAACGTATCCATGCATATACATTACTGCTCCTATTGCCATAGATAATAACGAAAAACTTAATAAAATTGGCCATGGTGAAGGTGTTACTAAATGATAAGGAAAATATTGAAATTGATTTCTATTTAAATTTTGTACCATTTTTAAATTTTGTTGGTTATAAATTAACCACTATTGTACACCTACGAATTAATCGTTTAGTATTAAATATTAATATAACTTAATAGAATAATTTATAATAATATATAATCGATTAAAATTGAAAATATATTTTTTTTATATATTATATATTTTCAATTATATAAAAACACATATAAATTATGTTTTAGTAGGTTGCTTAGGCATAATTTTTTTTATTATTCTTTTATATATTTATATTATAATTTTATTAAAATAGGGGGGGTAAAAATATTAAAAAGTAAAACTAATTTTCTGTAGCAATATCCATTAAAGTATTTTCAGCTAATCCTATTACTGGTATAACAATTAAGAACCAAATGAAATATAATGCTGTTGATATTTGTCCAATTTCTAAATATGGAGAATCTGGATGTTGAGATCCAATCCACATTAAAATAAAGAAATTTACAACAAAGAACCAGAAAGATACTCTCATAGCTGGTCTAAATTGGTTTCCTCTAATTCTAGAAACATCAACTAAAGGAAGTATAAATAAAATAAATAATGAACCAAACATTGCTAAAACTCCTAATAACTTATTAGGAATTGATCTTAAAATAGCATAGAAAGGTAACAGATACCATTCTGGAACAATTGAAGATGGAGTACTCATAGGATTTGCTTCAATATAATTATCACTGTGACCCAATAAATTAGGATAATAGAAAACTATTACAGATAATACAAGAAAGAAAGCAAAAATAGTAATAAGATCTTTAAACATAAAATATGGATGTATTGAATATCTATCTCCATTTGAAGATATTCCATTAGGATTATTTGAACCATGTGTATGTAAAGCGATTAAATGCGCTAAAGCTAAAGCAGCTAATAAGAAAGGTAAAATATAGTGTAATGAGAAGAATCTATTTAATGTAGCATTTGAAACAGAGAATCCACCCCAAATTACAGATTATTAATGACATAATATTTAATTACATCTTCATTGCCTCACAGCAATGCTTAGACTATGTATTCAACCTAATTAATTTAATAAATAGACTGCGGGGTTATCGTGTCGAGCTTATTGTTGGTATAACTCACTCATTAGTCGTTGAACGTTCTTGATCCATTGTTCTTTGAACATAATACCGAATCAAGCTTCGCTGCAAATTGTCTAAATTACATGGGTAAATTTAAATAAAGATGTTTTTGCAATTTTCCCCATTTACCTATAAAACATTACTATTTTAAGGAGCCTATCTTTCACAATTTTTAGTATTTTGTTGTTATTTTTTTCAATCTTTGAAAATTCTCTTTAGATGTTTTCTTTTTCCCAATTACAAGAGAAATGAAATGAAAAAAAAATATAACATAAAAATACATTATTGAGGAAAATTAAGATTACTGTAACGAGAACTATTACGTAGATTTATTAACCATTTTAAATATTGTATACCCTTTAAACCAATTAAAGGATGTAATCCTGAGTACGAGAAAAAATTTATAACTTTTTGTATATCAGTTTTAGAACTAACAGAAAATTGATTATACATATTTTTTTCTGTATAAATTTGACGTCTAGTATCAAATAACAATTTAAAAGCTTCAAATAACAGAACATGTACTCTTTGTTTTAATTGAAAACATCCATCATTATTAATTTTAATGAAGAAAGAACCCTCAGCCATTGTAAATCCAACAATCCAATTTTTAAAGAAAGCTAAATCAACATAATCTGAAGCTGTTATAGGTAATTCAAAAATAGTAGGTATTTCATTAATAGCGAGTATTTGATCGTAAACTTTTTTATCGTTATTAAATATAAACAAAGCTAGATCAAATTGAGATCTACGTGTTTCAGTTAAAAAGAATATACCATGGTGTAAGAATAATGGGAAAAGAACTTCTTGTAAATCTGTTCTATTAATTATTAATTTACAATTTGGACTCTTATGATCTCGGTTAATAAATATTTTACCTAATTTTAATACAGAATGAATATACTCTAAAGTAGAAATATCATCTAAATGTATTGCAATTACCAATTTAATAGTTATAAATCCTTTTGTTGTTCTAGTTATTTGAATATAACCATCTCCATCTATTAAACCAGCTAAAAAAGCTATAAATGGATAAGGGATTGATAAATATTCTCTTTTGTCTAATCTTAATTTTTTTCCTTTTTTTAATGCATGTATACTAACTGTACCTATAGTAGGCAACACTGGATTAATTGTTGCCATCGTAAGGTATTCTGTGATGTTTGTTAACTCTACTAAATCTTGACCAAATACTGGTATAGCACTCAATAAATTAGTAATTACTGTAGCCTTAATTTTATAATATATTTGTATATTCTTATCCTATTTTTTTCTTTAAGTAGTGCCAGAATAAAGAAAGAAAGAAAGAAAGAAATTTATCTTCAGTATTTGATTGAAAATAAATTAATTGTTATTACAAATATACCCTGTGCTGTGCTAAGCCTTGTGTTGAATTATAATATAAAATTATAATCAAATAAAAAATTCGAGTGCACATTAAGCATCATTTCAGACACCCATAATTGGACCACTCTGTCGAGATAGCCTAAACTACCTACGGTCTTAATATATAACAAATAAATATTTTTGACCTGTTTTCAATTATATCGCCTTATTAAAAATAATATTTTTATTTAGGTATTGCATATTATAATAAATTAATAAGACTATATTATATTAAATTAAAAATAATCTAAAAATAAATATTAAGTTATAAATTTAAATTTCATAGAAGGTAAAATATAAGGTTTAGTAATATCGTAAATTTTTTTAATATTATTACAATTAAATTCTAAATAATAATTAATTAGATTAATTTTATCTAATCTAAATTTATTTTCTAAAAATTGTATCATAAATTTAATATCTTTTTCATTAAATTGTTTCATATTTACATATAATTTGCTATTGCTTATTTTTCCTTCAGTCATCAACCAATAAGCTAAAGATTCTTCATTAAAATAAAAAAATAAATCATTAGGTATATTTTTACAAAATTTATCAACATACCATTTATTATATAATTCTAAATAATTATTCGTATTATATGTATCTATTAACATTAATTTATTTAATTTACCTTTTTTTCCTAACTTACTAATTATTTGTGGTAATTTGTCTTCACAATATCCTAATTCTGAGATCTTTTTATGAATATCTGTCATATAAGATATGTGTTTACCTTCTATTTTTATTATTAATTTAATTTCTTTTTTATTATTAATTATAAAACTTTCACCTAATAATAAACCATATACAATATTTAAATATATTTTATTCATTACTCGATTCGTTATTATTATTAATATTAGTATTATTTAATACTTTATTATTAGATACTTTAGATAATATAACATTTGGGGCACTACTATTTATGTTATAATTACTTATAATATAAGATTTCCAATTATCAAATTGTAATTTTTTTAATCCTAATAATTGATTATTTTCAAAAAAATTCAAAATAAACATTAAATCAATTTTTGATGAAAAAGAGACTCTATAAACTTTAGAGTTTTCAGGTTTAATTTGATGATGTAAAGATAAAGAACCTTTAATAAAATAATGTATAGCTTTAATAAGATGATAATTTTCATGACCAGATTGTACTATAGAATAATGAGCTCCACCATTAGATTTAATATGAAAACTACCTTCCGCCATAGTAAATCCTATTAACCAATTATTAAAATAAGGTAAATTAATTATATCAGAAAAATCAAGTTGTTTATTAATTTTTTTAAATAAATTATTAATTTCTTCTAAATTTAAATCTTCCCAATGTGTAATATTATTTTCTATAATATATTTTAATAAAAAATACTGTTTTCGTCTATTATAAGATAAAAATTCTATATTATTATATTGTAAATAAGGATAAATAAAATTTAAAATATCTTCTTTAAATAGAATAAATCTATATTGATTTTTACTTTTTAATTCATCTAATTTACCTATTTTTAATGTAGTCATAAAAAAATTTAATAATTCTTTATCATCTTTATGTAATCTTAAAACTATTCTAGTTCTGATTGTAGACTTTGCATTATTACTTTTATTGTATTGTTTTTGAGGCCCTATTTCTATATAACCATCACCATCTAAAATTCCTATAAATTTTTCTATTAAGTTAGAATTATTTTTATCATTAATTTTATAATTATTTTTTTTAGTTGATATTTGGAAATTTCGTTTTATAATTATAGGTAATAAATATAACTCTAAAACACCCCATAGACTCATTTGACCATAAGGTAACACATAACCTAAGAATGCTATAGCCATCATAAGTATTAAAATAATTACTCCAATAGACCATACTAAAATTCTAGGTGATTTATATGAACCATAGTATAAATTTCTTCCAATATGTCCGTAAACAAAGATGAAGAAGAAAGAAGCAACATTAGCATGAGTATAACGTACTACCCATCCATTATTAACATCTCTCATAATATGTTCTACACTATTAAAAGCAAAATCAACATGACTTTGATAATGCATTGCTAAAAAACAACCAGTTAATATTTGTATTACTAAACAAGTTGCAAGAAGAGAACCAAAATTCCATAAATATGAAATATTAGCAGGTTGAGGGGAATCTATAACGTATGAGTTCACTAATCTAAGTAAAGAATGACTTTTAAGTAATCTCATTATTTATTTTATTTTTCTTACAATTTTATATAATATAATTCAATTTAAAGCTAAAATTTTTTTTTCTAAAAATATAAATTATAATTAGCAAGTTAAATTAAATTAGCAGATATTATATATCTCTGACATAGATAAAAAATCTATTGTTAAAAATTTTTAATTGATAAATTAAAAAGCAATAAAAATTGTTTTTAATAATCATAAATATAAAATATTTGTAAAAATAAATATTAAAATGAATGAAACAATTAAATTTAATTTTATTTTGAAGTTTTAAAAATTTTCAATTTAAAATATAAATAAAAATTGTTTATAATATAACACTGTAACTATGATTTAAATTAATAAATATTAGTCCAAATTAATTATTAATATTATTATTTTTTAGTTTATATAAGCCCAAGAAGATTTGAACTTCTACAGATTTCTCATCAAGAAATTATTCTACCATTAAATTATAGGCTTTTTAATAAAAATAGATTAAAGTAAATAAATAAATATAATTTGACTTACCAAATAATATAAATTTTATAAACTTATTAAATTAGATATAGAAAAAAATTAAAATAATATAATAAAATTTTTATAAGCATATTTATACTATTAAATTAACTAAACTTCTTTTAAATTATTAATCTTATACTTATTTTTTCTAATTAAAAACTAAACAATAATTTATTATTTTAAGATTATAAATAATTAATTAAAATATTATTTAATATTTGAAATTGTATTAAGGGGGATGTAAAAATAAAAAAATATTATCTTAAATTATAGTTTAAAATAAGTAAAATATTTTTATAAAATAAATATGAAATAGTATTAATTATAATAATATATTTATATAAAGGATTAATTTAGTAAGGTGCTATATCAAAAGCTACTAATAAACTAGGTACAAATATAATAAAAGCTACAGCTATAGGTAAAATGTTTACCCAACATAAATCAATTAATTGATCATATCTTAATCTAGGTAAAGTAGCTCTAAACCAAACAAACATAAAACAGAAAATACAAGTTTTAAGACCTAATATAATAGATTGTAAATTAATAATAGTATTATTTACAATTATTTCTGGGAAATTATAACCTCCTAAAAATAATATAGCTGTTAAACAACTAAATAATACAATTGAAGAATATTCAGCAAGGAAGAAAAATACAAATGGAACAGATGAATGTTCAGTAAAGAAACCAGCAACTAATTCAGATTCCACAATATACTATAACTAAAAAAAAATATACTATAACTAAAAAAAAAATTAATATTCTAAATAAATAATATATAATTCATTTAAAAAAATATTATCTTAAATTAAATAATATTATAGCTTTAGAACATCAAAGATATTTAAATAATTCTAATTTATTTTTGTTTTTTTTATTAAAATAGTAAAATTTACTATATTCTAATAATAATAATTTTGACTATATCATATTCTAGTTTTTTCTAGAATTATTCTGTCTAGTCGATGAGTTAAATTTTAAACTGCTGATTAAATAATAACTTATTATTTTAACAATTTTTAATTGTAAATAAGATTAAATTTTTCCCAGCAAATAAGAATATTATAAGCCAAATCTATTAGCTTCTTGAAGATCAAAAGGTGTACGACTAGTTTCAGCTAAAATAGCTATAAAATAAAAGATGAAAATAGGTAATAATGGAACAATAAACCAAACAGCTTGTTGAGTTTCAATTATTGTTGAAAAATTAAAAGATCCTGCTAATAAAATAATAATAAGAATAGCTGAACTTAATATTAATTCATATGAAATCATAGCTGCAGTTGATCTAAGAGAACCTAAAAAGGCATATTTTGAATTAGCAGACCAACCAGCAAAAAGTATACCATAAACTCCTAATGAAGATAAAGCTAAAGTATAGAATATCCCTAAAGAAAAATCAAATAAAGTTAAACCTTGACCAAAAGGTATAATAGCCCAACCTAATAAACTAAATATTAAAGTAGATACAGGTGCTAAATAGAAAAGAACTTTATTAGATTGAGAAGGTATAACTGTTTCTTTAAGAATTAATTTTAAAGCATCACTGAATGGTTGTAATATACCATAATAACCTACTACTTGAGGTCCTACTCTTCTTTGATGAGCAGCTAATTGTTTTCTTTCAATAATAGTCATAAAAGCCACAGACAATAGTATAGGTAACAATACCACTAAAACATCAATTAAATTAATTAATAAATTTAATATAGTTAAAATAAAATTATTATTTATCATATTTTTATACAATTATTTATTTTATGTAACTATCTTTAATGTACAATATAATTTATAATATAATTAAATTAAAAAATTAAAGATAAATGTATGTATTAATATTATAATACTACAATAAAGATATAAAATCTCGTATTTAAATTTTTATAATGCAATTTTTGTTTATTAATATTAGTTAATATTAATTTTATAATTAATAAATATATATATAATTTTTATTATAATAAAATAGAATATATTAATAAATAATATAGACAAATTTTTTAAAATAAAATAGAATATATTAATAAATAATATATAAATATTCTTAAATAATATAATATTATTTATTTTCTTAATACACTGTAACAATAATTTTAATAATTTTATAGTTATTATTCTCTTTCGGATTCGAACCAAAATTAACACTTTAGAAGAATGCTGTTCTAACCATTGAACTAAGAGAATTTTTAATTATAATTTTATTTTTACTTGTTTTTATTTTTAGAGCTAAGAAGGAATCGAACCCTAGTTTTGAAAGACTTTGCAGGTCTCCTACAGAACCATCTGTAAACTTAGCTCATTTTTAAATTTTATAATAATAATTAGACAAATAAAATAACCAAATAACAAATTATAAAAATAAATAATAATAAAATAATACAAATAAAACATTTTTATTAATTATATAATTATATAAATATAAGATTATAAACTAAAAACCTAGTCTAGTAAAATAAAAGATTTAAAATAATTAAATAATAATTAACTTAACTACTTTTAAATAAAAATTTTAATATATAATTAAATATTATTACTAAAATATTTTAAATTTAATAAAATTTTTCAATTAATAATTATATACTAATAATAAATATTTTACTTAATTAAAATCGAATAATTAAATATTAATTAAAATTATTGAATTTATATTAATTAAATTTTGACTAATAATAATTATATAACTAAATAAACATTTATTGTTATTAGTTTTTATTTAAAATTTAAACATCCTATTGGGCTCGAACCAATAAACAGTTGCTTCGAAGGCAATCGCTGTACCATTCAGCTAAAGATGTAGATAATCTAACCTTTATATAAATATTAGATATTGTTAAAAATAATTATATTTATTATATTTTTTATTAATCTTACTACTAATTAAATTAACTTTTAATAGTTTATTAAATTAACTTATAAATTTAATCGTAAATATTAAATATTGTCCAAATTTAAAATATAAAATAAATAATATTACAATTTATTAATATAATTATCTATCTCAAATTTAATTTGAATAAACTTAATACCATTTTTAGTAATTAATATTATAACAAATATTTTACGAGTAAAGAGACTTGAACTCTTACGATCCGAAAATCATGAATTCCTAAGATTCACCCGGCTACCAATTTCGGCACACTCGCTATAATATTTTATTAATATTAAATTTAGGTACAGTCATTATAATATTTTATTAATATTCGACACACTCGCTATAATATTTAAAAATATAATTATAATTTTTATTTCGTATTTAATTATGTTAAAATTAATATACTTAATTACATTAATAATAATAATTAAAATATTATATTTTTTTGATAAAAAAAATTTATACTAAAATTTAATCATAAGAATTAAATTTATTATGTTAAATAAATTTATTTACTTAAATATTTATAAAATTAAATTTAAAAATAATTAAATAAATTAGTTTAGAATATTATACTTTATATTTAAAGACATAATTAAAAAATAAGGAGTAGAGTAATCGAAACCCTGTCTGTAAAGTGTAAATTTACTGCTAAACCACTCAGCTAACCCCTTTAAAATAATATAAAAATAATAATATAAAAATAATAAAAACAAAATTTTTATAAAATAAATTAATAAATTATATTTAAATTAATATGAATTAATAATTTGTAAAAAGATATAAATATTAGTATATAAAGTATAAATAAATATATAATTTACAAAATTGTATAAAAAGGTAATTAATAAAAAAACTTAGTTTATATTTATAGGGGGGTTATAAACTATTCGTTTTATTTTACAGCAGCACTTTCCAGTACGGCTACCTTGCTATGACTTTTGAGATGTTACTTAATTGGTTTAACTAGAGCTAATTTGCTTAACAAAATCGTTTAAATTAAACATTGTTAGACAAGTATTAATTATAAAAAATAATACTTTTTAATTAAGCAATAAATTAAAAATCTAACGAAAAAACTATAAATTTGATATTTAAAATCAAAGATAATAAATAAAAAACTTTTTTTTGTAAAAGTTAAAACTTCATTCCAGTTTCCACCAAGTTAAGCTCCTTCCCAGCGACAGACGGTTAGTTCATTCCGAATGCTAGCTTCACCGTTGCGTAGTGATCAACGATTACTCGAAATTCCTTCTTCATGTCCCCGAGTTTCAGATGACAATCCGACTATATTTAATAGTTTAACTTTTTTTAATGATTAGCTCCTCCTTAAATTCCCTATAATTTAATTGTTAATATTAAACTAAATATAATTCTAAAGAATTATATTTAGGGAACAGTATTGCTTCACTTTGTTAAAGTCTTTGTGGCACGTCTATAGCCCAGTTCATGAGGGCCATAACGACTTGTCTTCGCCCCAAATGATGCTCTATCAGTATCATTAATTGTTAAGTATAAATTAACAACAGGGATTTTGTCCGTTAGCGGATTTAACCAAACTTCTCACAGCACGGACTGACGACAGCCATGCAACACCTGTATCTAAGTATTTTTAAAATTTAAAAACACTCCTTTTTAAATAATTATTTTATTCCTTAAAGAAATTATTTTCATTATTTGAAAAGTTTGTATGCAAGAACTGGTAAGATTTTACGCGGATTATCGTATTAAATAACATGCTTCACTTCGTTTGCTTCGAAACCGACTAATTTTTTTGTTTTCAACTTTGCAGTCGTACTCACAAGGCGGAATGGTTAACGCGTTAGCATCGCTACAAATCATTTTCAATTTTTAACTACTAATTTTATATTTAAAATTTACGCTCGTAGTTTATTAAGAGAATAACTAGCAACCACCATTCATCGTTGACAGGGAGCAGTAGTTGGGTATCTAATCCTGTTTCCTTACCTCCCTTTCGTTTCTCAGCGTCAATCTTTAGTTAGATAAAAGCTTTAACCGTTAGTATTCCATCTAAACTCTTGAGATTTAATCCTTACTTTAAATATTATTTGTTTTACCCTCTATTAGATTCTAGCTTCAATTCATCTTATCATTAATTAGCTATTATAATGTTAAAATTTTCAAAGCAGCCTACAAACCCTTTACGCCTGATTAGGACGACTAACGTTTGCGCCTCTGGCCTTACCGAGTCTTCTGGCACCAGTTTTGGACAGCACTAGTAGTAAGATAATATCATAATTTTCTCTTACTTTATCGCAAATGACACATTTGCGATTTCAGTTAGCTAGTTCACTCTTGCGAGCATTGACTAATATTCTTGACTGCTGGTAGTATAAAACTACTTGGGAGATTTCAGTCCCAATGTGGCCATCTGCTCTGTCAAGCATGGCTATTGATTGTAGGCTTGGTAGGCCTTTACCCATACCAACTACCTAATCAAAATAAATAGAATCCTATAGCAGAAAATTTCCTTTTTTTAATAAAAATAGCTTTTTTATTTTATTCCTTTATTTAACATTATTGTTATTTAAATAATATTCTTGCTTTAGTCAATTATTAGTTAAATTTTTACAATTAATGATAAACAATTATAATTTAATATAATGCAAGTAAATTAATTTAAAAATACTAGTAATAAATTTAAATAATTTACTTAGAATAATATCTTCTATTTATGAAGACTACAGGGTATCTTATTTACTATCCTCACCTCTACACCTTATTTCATATTATCATTTTTACTTATTAATCATTTTATAATTTATAAATAAAAATTTACTTTCAAAAACAACGATTTGCATGTCTTAAAACTACTGAAAAACGTTCAATCGGAACCAAAATTAAATTCTTTCTTAAATTAAACAATTTTTTATTGTCGTATTTTATTTGCTTTAATGCAATATTTAATATCTCTTTTATATTATTATTTTTAATATTTATTTATTTTTTATATTTTATAACTATTTTTATAATATAACTTAACTCATTAAATAATCAAAATAATTTAATTCTGTTGAAATTACAGAGATTATTAAATAACAATTTGATGAAATCTTATAATTTTTAAATAAGTAAGTTTAGATTTAAATTTGTCATATTAAAAATAATATAAATAAAAACTGAAAAAGGCAAATAATTTATTAAAAAAATTAGAATCCCTCTGAGTAAACTAATTTTTATGCATATAAAAATTTAAAGATAAAACAAATAATTACAAATAATAATATTAAATAATATATTATATTTTATCTCATAAGGGGATAAAAGTTTTTAAATTAAAAATTGACTATATCAAAAGATAATAAAATTATATATATACTGATAAATACTAAAAATTATATTTAAATAGAAATACAGTGTTATAATATTATTGACACTTAAAGATACTTACATTATAAGATATAATTTGACCATTAATTACTCTAGTTTCTAAACTAAATCTATAGTAATTAATTTATTATCTAAAAATGCTTCAGTTTTAAATTTAGATAAAATTTTATAATCTTTTTTTATTTAACTATTAATTATCCATTTTCAAATATATATATCTTATTTTTAATAAATCTAACAAATGAATATAAATCATATTTATTGCTCATAATATCAGTAAATGTAAATAATAAATGATTACATAGTATATACTTAACATTAATTGAATTAAATTTAAGATCAATAAATAAAACAGCATCAGAATTTGTTTATATACAATAGTTTATAACCATTAATAAATACAGTTATACCTAATTTTTATTATTAATTTATCAACCAAATTTAAATTTAAGTTATATATATTTATATAATTCTTACGGGCACTGTCGGATTTGAACCGACGACTCTTTAAAGGAGTGCTCGTTTTCAAGACGAGTGCCATAAACCAGACTCGACCAAGTACCCTTTTAGATAAAATACTATTAATTTATAGTTAATATATGTTAAAAATTAATATATTTTTTTTAATTAAAGCTAAGAAATAAAAAATAAATAAAATATTTTAGATAGATTAAATTCTTTATAATTATTATTCTTTTAGTAAATATATTTTATTATATTATTGTATATTTAATAAATACTTAATAATTTTAATAATTATTATAATTTTATTTTTATATGGATAATTAAACTTATAGTTATTTATATAACCCTGTATAAACTAAGATTTAATATTGTATTTTGTTTATAAGACCGAAGGGAATTGAACCCTTATAAAATCCATTATGAGCGAACTGCATTAACCAATTATGCTACAGTCTTTACTATATAAAGTATTTTTTTTCTCATAAAATACTTTCTTTTAATTTAAATATTATATTATATTATTAACTATTAATTTTTAGTCTTTAAATTATTTTAAACTGATATTAAATTAAAATAAATTAAAAATAGTAGTAGTTGTGAATTAAAAAATTATTATTTTATTTATTAAATAATATAGTTAAATATATTAATAACATTCATAATTCTAATTTATTAATTATTAGTTATAAACTTAGAAATTTATAGGTGTATATTTTTATTTTTAAGTTAAATTTATATAATTAAGAGAAATTAAATAATCAACTAATAAGAAGAAAGAATTTATTTTAATATTTAAATATTTTATTTTTTATATTTTTATTTAAGTAAATTATAAAATTTATATTTATAAAAAAAGTAATAAATTAATATTATTATTATAAGTAGGCAGTAAAGGAATCGAACCTTTTACGGTCGGAGACCAATTATTTTACAGATAACCACCATTACCAATCGGTCAACTGCCTTATCATGTGTTTAGATCTTAATTAAAAATTAAATTATTTAATTAAATTTGTTGTCACATTCTTTTATAAAATTTATAAAAATGAATTTTCATTGGGGAAATGAAAATTAATTAAGTTACGGTAATATAAGTTATATTTCATTTATAGTAAAATAGTCGCAGTTTTTTATAGGGGGATTTTTTGTTATTTTTGAATTTTAATTAATTATAAAAAATAATAGTGAATATTAAATGTTATAATTATTAATAATATTAGAATAATAATAATAATATTAGTTTAAAGATAAAATTGTCGGAATTTTCTTCTTAATTGAATAAATTTAGCTAATCTAGGAAATTTATTTTCTATATTTAATTTTATAATTAAATAATCACCATAAAATATAGAAATTATAGAAAATATAGATAGTAAGATAAAAATTGAACCTAATATAGTAATTAAAGCTAAATTTTGTTCAACTGTTATTCCTTGGGTAAAATTATTTAAATCATTGATTAAATATGTAAATGAATTTGTAAAATTATTATTATTTTTCATTAGATAAAGGTCTATCATAATTAGTTAAAGATATTGCTCCAGATCCTATTTCTAATACGAACCCTATAGTTAATACTAAAAAGAATACTAAAGCTATTATAAACCCATAAGTACTTACTTGATATAGAGTTACTGCTAATGGAAATAATAATAAGATTTCTAAATCAAAAACTAAAAACAGCATAGCTACAATATAGAAATGAATTTGGAAAGTTGATCTAGTTTGACCTTCTATAGCTAAAAACCCACATTCATAGGCAGAAACTTTAGATTCATAAGGATTTCTAGGAGCTAATAAAACATTTAAAGCTAATAAAGCAAAAGCTACTATAGGAACAAAAATAAATAACATTAATAAATTATTCATTAGAAATTAAATAAAGATAATGATAGCAATTGTGTACTATTTAAAATTATAGATGGTTTAAGAACAAACAATAAAATTGATAAAGTTAATATAGATATTAAGAAACTATGTAAATTACTTAATACTGAATTATTTGTTTCATTACTATTTGTTATTTCGTCTGTAGTAATATTTTCTTCTGTATGAAGTACTCTAATTATTTTTAAATAATAAGAAGCACTTATTACACTTACTAATATTGCAACTATGGACATAAAATAATATCCACTCTGTACAGCTGAATATAATACAAATTGTTTTGAAAAGAATCCTATTAAAGGAGGAACCCCGGCCATAGAGAATAAACAAATAGTTAAACTAATACTTAGTATAGGATTTAAGAAAAATTGACCTTTAAGATCAGAAATAAATCTAATATCTGTATTAGAACCATAAAAATTACCATTAATAAATTTATTAATATGTGTTAAATAACCTAAAGCAATAATAATTAAAAATACATTTAAATTAGTAAATGAATATTGAATAATATAGAATATTAATGATTCTGTAGATTGTTCTGTATTAATAGCTAAGGCTAATAAAATAAATCCTATATGAGATATTGTACTATATGCTAATAATCTTTTTATTTTAGTTTGAGCTAAACCTACTACTGTTCCTATTATTAATGATAATAATGAACTAATAAGTAATAAATTTTTTAAAACATAAATTATATTTTCAGATAATAGATCACTTAAAATATTTATTGATTTTAATGATTCTATTAATTCTATTTCTGATGATAATGAGATACCACTTTGTAATTCTAATAATAAGATTATTATTGAGATTTTTGGCATTATTGTTAACCATATTGTTACTATTGTGGGACTATCATCATATACATCAGGAGCCCAATTATGTAAAGGTGCTGCTGCTATTTTAAATAATAAACCTATAAAAATTAATATAAATCCTAAAGTTAAACCATGAATAATTTGATTACTGTAAGATACAGAAACTAAACTATAAATAGATTCAAAATTAGTTAATCCTGTATAAGAATAAATTAAAGCAGAACCTAATAAGATTATACATGAAGATAATCCACCTAATAAGAAATATTTTAAACCAGCTGAGGTTGCAGATTCTGAATCTCTATATAATGTAGATAAAATATAAACTCCAAAAGATTGTAATTCAATACTTAAATACATAGAAACCAAATCAGCACAAGATAATAATAAAGAAGCACCCAATGTACTAAACATAACAATTAAGGAATATTCAGTAGATGGATTAATAGCTTTACCTACTTTATGTTGAGGTAAATTATTTGTTTTGTTAACTGTATCATTTTTAACTGTTAATACAGAATTATTTATTATAGGCCAAGCTATTAATATTAAAGAAGCCATTAAAAATAAAAATGTATCCATTATTTCTGAAGTTACAGTTACATGGAATAATCCACTATATATACCTAAACCTGAACCAATTGATTCTATATATAAAGTATTAAAGCTTAATACTCCGGCGTAAATAAATATTATAGAGGATAACCGAGTGAATAAAATAGGAGAAAAATTCTTTTGAAATGAAGGTAGGGCAATAGCCACTATTAAAATTAATATACTGATAAAAATCATTGCTCATCTTAAAATATACTCAAATTAAATATAACTTAATAACTAAATCAAAAATATTACATAAAACATAAATTTTTAATTATTTAATTTATTTTTATTTTATTTAATTTTAAATTATTATTTTTTAATTTAATTTTTAGTTTATTATTTATTAGTTTTATACGAGTCCTACCAGATTCGAACTGGTACCGTCCTAATTGACAATTAGGTGCCCTAACCTATTAAACTAAGGACTCAATTAAATTTTATTTATTTTAAAAACATTTATATTTCCTTTTAAATTAAATATTGAATGTTTAAATATTAAAAATAAATTAGAATATTTATTAGTTATTCCTCTAACATGTAGTTTTATAATATTAAGTACATTACCATTTGTATTTGTTATATATATCAGTTTTATAGAAGATAATATTTTAAATATTATACCATTAATATTATATAGTATAATAGTTTATTGCCCAATAACATAAGTATGTAATTATTTTACAGATTTAGTTTGTAAATTAACTGTTAATTTTCTGTTTATAGAATATCTTTATGTTATTTAATAACAATATAACATTTATGACAAATCTTACTTATTATTATAAAGATACCGTTGAATACTTTTAAAGAATTATTTATTTTTATTATTATTAATTTTATATACTTATATACTGCCAAGAGCGAGGTGATTCGAACACCTACCGATGATTTTGGAGATCGCCATACTAACCAATTAATACTACGCTCTTTATAGTTAATAATAAATAATATATTTATTTTTTGTTAAATTTTTAAAATATAATTAACATAATATTTTATATTATTATATTTCTTTTAGTTAAAATTGATTTAAATAATAGTTTATTTGTATATAATTTATATTTATAAATAAAAATTTGAATTCTTAAAAAAACAAAAATAAGTATAAAATAAGAATAAGGGGGGTATTATTTTAATAATTATGATTTATTACTTAATTTAGTTATATACATTCTTATTACTTGTTGGAATGTAAATAAAGGTAAAATATATTTAGAAAAAATATAAATTAACGCAATTAAAGTTAAAAATGAAAATGATAGTTGATTTACAAAGTAAAAAGGTATTAATTGAGGCATTATTTTTATAAATATAATATATTTAGGTTCTTAATATACAACTTTTTTATATAAATGAAGAACTATCTCTGTTTAATAATTTAATATATTAAACATAAGAAAAATTATGAATATAATCATAAAATTTTCAATAAATGAGATATTGAGGGTATCTAATATCTATTTTTAAGATATAAGAATTTGTAATTTAATTTAAAATAATAAAATATATATAATATATACTATTTAAATATTCTTATTACTAATTAATAATAATAATAAATATTTATTTTGTATTTTGTTATTATTTAGTACTTAATACTAAATTAATTAAACTTTAAATTCAGTATTAAATTTAAAATATTAATAAATTTTTTTAAATATTAATTTAATATTTTTCTTTACGAGTAATCAGATTCGAACTGATGATATCTACTTGGAAGGTAGAGGCTATACCAACTTAACTATACTCGCTATAATATTTAAAAAGTATATTATATTCTTTTACCACATATAAATTTAAAATCTAGTTAATTAAAAATTTTACAGATATATAAATTACTTAATTAAAATTACTTTAATAATTAACTTAATTTAATAATAAATAATAATATAAATAAATTAATTTATTAAAATTAATTATAATTAGAATTATAAATTTTATTAATGCTAAGATTAAACTTATAAATAAGGGGGGGCTAAATTAGTGGATAACATAAAAATAGATTAATTTTAATTTTTTAATAATTAAAACTTAATTACTTTAATATAAAAATTATGAGTAAAGTAATAAGAAAGCAATCATTAATGAGAATAATCCTGTAGCTTCAGCTAAAGCGAATCCTAAAATTGCGTAACCGAATAATTGTCCTCTTAATTGAGGATTTCTAGCTGTTGATGCGATTAATGCAGAGAAGATTAAACCGATTCCGGCTCCAGCTCCGATTAAACCTGAGCAAGCTAAACCTGCTCCAATGTATTTTGCAGCTGCTAACATAATAAATATATTTAATCTTTAGAGATAGCGTCTAACATACCTTATAATTCAAATAATATACTCTTTTAAAATATTTATTGTAATTTTATTTAAATTAAAAAAGTAAAAATTTAACTAAATAATTTTTTTAACAATTAAATTATAATAGGGTGATTAAAAAAAATAATTATTATTTAATTAAACCTAAATAAATTTTAGAAAATAACTCTAAATTTAAAATATAATTTAATATAAAATTAATAATAATCATATAATTATTTTAAAATTAAATATAAAATTATCATAATTATATTCTAATATATTAAAAAGAAATATTTTTGTTTTTAATTTTAGCTTTAACTAAATATGGAAGGGGGTTATAGAATTAAAAATTAGATTTTCTAGATATGAAAATAGGTGCAGTCATAGAAAGTAATAATATTACACTACAAATAATTAATAAAGAAGCACCATAAGTATATAGTCCATGTCCTATAGCTTCAATATGTAAGAAATTAGTAATAGTTATATCTGCCACATTAGGATTAAATGTATTTAAAACATTAACAAATGAAGAAGTATCAGAATTCAACAATAAATTATTTAAACTAGTTAATAATTCTAATAAAGAAGATAAAGCAGAAACATTATTAAATGTAAATGGCATTATAGTAAAGATTTCATAAATAAATAATGATCCTATAGCTAATGCTAATGGAAAATTTTTAGTATATTGAGATCCAGTTTCTAATATATCAGTTAATTTGATATTGATCATCATAATAACAAAAAGGAATAAAACTGTAATAGCACCAACATAAAGTAAAATATAAGATATTCCAATAAATCCTACACCTAATAATATTAAATAACCAGCTGCATTACAAAATACTGAGATTAAAAATATTACAGCAATAACTGGATTTTTAGAAGTAATAACTAAAATACTAGATAACAATGTACCAAAAGCTAATATATTTATAAGAATATTTTTCATAATTTATAGTAATTTTTATTTGTAGCCTACGTAATAACGCTCGAATTATTATAATTTATTAATAAAATAATTTGTTTATATATTAAATTATAATACGACTAAAGGCTGTAAACAGAAGATTTATTAATATTAATAAAGATTTATTAAAAATAATAAGCTAAAGTAGGTTTTACCTAGAATATGTGACTTTTAAATGAATAATAATTAAAAGCAGAGTTCAAAAGAACATTAATCTAAATCTAAACAAAAATTTATACTATAAAAAATAAATTAATTGTTAAAAATATAATTTAATATATTAAAATATAAAAAAATATAAATCGCTATAACTCTAAAAATAACTTAAATGAGTTGCGAAGAACCCAAGAGGAATTGAACCTCTGTAAAATAATAATTTAATATAAATATATTATAAAAAAAATAATTTTACTGCCAAAAATGAATTCATTTATTTTTATTATATTAAAAAATTAAAGTATAACTCATTTAAAATTAAATAAAATCATAAATTAATTTAAATAATAAATAAAAAATTGTTATATATTAAAAAGTTAATATATTATTAAGTGAAAGGATGATCTTGTTATATATTTAATATATAAATATTAAAAAGTTAATATATTATTAAGTGAAAGGGTAATCTCAATAAATAACAAATTTATTTTAATAATAAAGAAATTATAAGAAGTAACCTGATGTTACAGTGATACTAAATGAACCTCTTTTATTTTTATTAGTAAATCTGGCATTTTCTACAAATATAGATTTAGTTCTAGATAAACTTCCCTTTTGAGTAAATTTAATCGTTTTTCTAGGTACTACTCTTTGAGTCATAACTCTTCCAGCAACTTTAACACTAAGACCAGCTAAAACACAAGGAATAACAGAGAATCTTTTTCTATTAATCAATCTTGTAGGATTTTTAATAATAATAGCTTTAAATAATCTCTTTAAAATTCTTCTTAATTTAATTCTATTAACAATTGATCCTAAAGCATTAACTAAAATATTAGGTTCATGGTAAATTCTATGTAACTGAGTTAATTCTAATTCAACTGGTTTATTGAAGATTTTACTTAACAATGCACATAAGTTTTCTAGTTTGCTTCTATTTAAAGTTAAAAATGGTAATTTTTGATTATCTTTAATTGCTTTAATACTTCCTTTCTGAGCATGTATACCCAATTTGTTTTTATTCCACTTTTGTCTAAATAATTTAAATTTAGGAAGAACTTTTTTGTAAAAAAATAAATGAATAATAATTTTATCTTGATTAATATATAAATAAGGTTTACTAATTAAACTAGACATTGATTTAAATGAATATTCTAAAATAGTATAAACATTTTTTAATAATTTATTATTAGTTAAATTAAAATTAAATACAGTATTTTTAACTTTAGCTACTTCTGGATTAAAGGTTGTTATTAAACTTAAATAATTTATATTTTTGTTATTAAGAACTGGTTTACCTATAATATTTAAAGGTAAATTTATATTATTTTTTAAATTAGTATTAATATTTTTTATTCTAGTTATTAAATTTTTATTAATTTGATTATTAATAATTTCTTTGTTTCTAGGTATCATTATATTATTTATATTATTTAAATCTTTTTTAATATTAGTGATTATATTTTTTTTATTATCAGTTAATATATTTTTATTTGAATTCATTAAATTTCTTTCAATTTTTTTTAATAAAAATAATTTATTATTTAATTTAGTATTAAATGGTATATATTTGTTATATTCACTTATATTACTTATTATATCTAATGAACTTTTACCTTTATATTCAGTATTTAATTTAGATTTTAAAGCACTGTCGAAATAATTTAACATTTTGATATTTTTATTTTGCATTGATTTTAATTTTTATTTTTATTTTTAGTGTCTATTTTTCTAGACTTAATATATGGCTAAAAAAGAAATAAAGTGAGTTAAAAACTCTCTAGAATAATTACTTTATTTATTTATTAATTTCAATAATTCATTATATATAATAATTACAATATGTATTATTTTCTAGATTTATATAATGTTTAATTAAGGAATACCTAACTTAATATAATTATTGTACATTTTAAAGCTAAAGATTAGTATAAATACAAATAATTATTTTGTATTCAATTAAAAATTTATATTATATTTTAATAAAGTATTCCTAATATCATAATAAATTTAAAATTGTTAGCTCATTCTTTTAAATTAAAAATAAAAAATAACTAAATATTTAAATAAATATAATTATTATTATTAATCTTAGTTAATATAATTATTCTTATGAAAAATATAATAAAATAATTAATAAAATCTTAAATAAATTTATTAAATAAAGTTAAATTTAGAAAATGTAAAGTCTAAAAAATTATAAATAGTAAATAAATTATAAAAATAAAATTCTTACTATTTTGATTTAATATTTTAAATACAATTATTATATTATTATTTTGTTATAATTAAAATAGAATTACTATTATTATAAATTTATTTTATTACTTAAATTTAGAATAATTGTGAATTATGTTAGGAAACACCCGGGTTTGAACCGGGACTTTCACCTTAAAAGGGAGACACTCAACCACTCGAGTTCTGTTTCCTAATAATCAAAAGATTATTAAAAAAAAAAAACAAAAATATAATCAATTTTAACAAATAAAATAAAATAATTTTTAAATTAATAAAATTTTACTTGTATTTTTTAGATATAAATGTTTAGTTTAATAAAAATTAATTGAATAACTTAACTGAGTTGACCAGATTCGAACTGATATAAGCCATTACCAAAAAATGGTGTTTTTCCAATTAAACTACAACTCATTCTATCACTGATCTTCTTTTATTAATCTCAATATAAATATATTTATTACATAACATATTTTAGTGATTATACAAAGATATAATATTAAAATCAGGATCATCTGGATTAATAAATATTATTTTAGATTAGGAGTATATTAAAAATTAATTCTTATCTTAAACATCTACTTTATAGAATATAAAATCAGGTAAATAAGGTAATATAAACATTGTTAAATTAATAGCTTTTTTTTAGATATAAAAATTTTATATTTATTTTTACATTTATGACCATTTAAATATCTAGTACTTTTAATATTATATTTAGATAATAATATATATCGTAAAGTATTTACTTCATTTAAATTAAATGAATCTGTACTAATTATAATGGTTTTATTAGTTTTATGGAAATAATCATCACACATAATCCAATATACTATAGCACGAGATATTAATAGTTCTCCTATATTTTTGAGTAGAATTTTTACATTTTTATTGTTAATTATTATATACCAATTTGAATATATTTCCGTAAAAGAAGGAAAAGTTAAAGTGTTAAAATAATAAGAAGTATAAGTTTTATTGTATTTTTTATGTAATCTTTTTACTTCTTTAGGTCCAGTTTTTACTAAAGTTTCCAATTGATTATATAAATGATCTATAAAATCTTTATTAGATTGATCAAATCGTATGTGTGCACTTTTTCTTCATCTTTTAGACAAATACGCATCTCCTAGTAACATACCATTTATTATATCTACCATTACTTGAGTAAATATTACTTTGCTTTTAACCATTTTATTCATTTATTGAAACAAAAATTCATTATGATTATTAAAATACTTAATCATTCTATACGCTTAATTTGCTTTAACTACTTAATACTTAAAAATCATAACATTAAGTTAGTTATTAAAATAAAAATTTAAACTTTGATTGAATAAAATCATTATTATTTCTTTTATTACACAACATATTTATTTTATTACTCCAATAATATATATTATTATATTTTTTATATTTTTGATATTATTGCCGAAAACTGGAATCGAACCAATATTTAAATCTTACAAGGAATTCGTTTTACCTATTAAACTATTCCGGCTATGATAACTTAATTTAATTTGTTATATTATTTAATAATATAAATTTTATAATATAACAAAAGTATATTACTGAATTTATTTATATTAACATTATTTCTTAAATATTAATAAAAACATATTTATATCTTATTTCTATTTGCCCCGGAATGGAATTGAACCACTGTTTTTCGATCTTCAGACGAACGCTTTAACCATTGAGCCACCGAGGCTATTATAATTAATAATAATAAACTTTTTATTTTATAACTATAAAATTAAATTTTTCATATTGGAGAAAGATAGATTCGAACTATCATATTTGTAATGCAAATACAACTGATTACCATTATCAGATTCCCCCTTTTAATTAATTAATATGTTATTTTTTGTTTTTATTTTTTAATTAATATAATATTTATTTAATTAATTTGTTTTTTTTTTTAATTAAAAAGCTTAATCAAAATAAGTCTTCTTTTACAAATTTTGTAAAATAAAACCAATAAATTTATAAAAAATATGAATTTAAATAAATTTATCTATAAAAAGGGTGATATTAAAAAAATAAATAAGATAAAAATTATTATAAGTTGTAAGTTTTTTTCGTATAATTCTAACTATTAAAAAATTATAAAATATTGTAATTATATTAATAAAAATAATAAAATTATTTCTGTTTATTATATTTATAATAAAATTTATTTACAAATTTTTATTTAAACTGATTAATTAAACAGAATCTATCCAAGCTAAATAATCTTGAACTGAGACAGCTTCTACGGCTATTGGCATGAATCCGTGCCAAACTCCACATATTTCTGAACATTGTCCATAGAATGTTCCTGTTCTTTCAGCTAATATAGATGATTGATTTAATCGTCCAGGTGTAGCATCAATTTTTAGTCCTAATGAAGGTACTGCAAAAGAATGAATTACATCAGCACCAGTTACTATTAATCTAATGTGGCAATCTACAGGTATAACCATTTTATTATCAACATCTAGAAGTCTTAATTGACCTAATTCAAGATCAGATTCAGGTATCATATAAGAATCAAATTCAACAGAATTTCCATTTTCATTCACATAATCACTATATTCGTAAGACCAGTACCATTGGTGACCAACTACTTTTATAGTAATTGTTGGTGATGTTACTTCATCTAATAAATAAAGTAATCTAAAACTAGGGAATGCAATAACAATTAAGATTAATGCTGGAGTTATTGTCCATATTAATTCAATTAATGTTCCATGATTTAAGTATTTGTGTACGATAGGTGAATTTTTTGAATTATAGTAGTACATTACTGAACCTAAAATCCAGAAAACTCCTACACAAGTAATAATTAAATAGAAGAAAATTGTATTATGTAATTCTACAATTCCTGTAAATGCTGGAGCAGCACTATCTTGGAAACTAATTTGCCAAGGTTGTGGTGCGTCATTAAATATAGTATTAAAAATTGAAATATTTTTTAACATTTAATATTTAGAAAATATACTCAGTCTTAGTTTACTTTTTCATCAATAAAATTTAAATTTAATTATAAAAATTTTATGATCTAAATACCTTGTAATTATTTTATTTAATTACATTATCATATATATAAAAACAAAATTTTTTATTTATTATATATATATTTAACATTAAAAATAAATGTTAATAGGTATCCTAAGATTAATCTTAATCAATTCTCTTATTATAATTTAAATTTTTTTTAATTTAAGTTTCTTTATAATAAAATCCAAGAAGTAAAGGATTCGAACCTTTTCTAATTTAATAATATATTAAATTTATACCTAATATAATATTATTTGCTTTACCTTCCAGCCCACTTCTTTATTTTTCTTAATTTTTCTTTATTTTTTGACTAATAATAAAAAATTATATATAATATAAACATATATTATTAAAAATAATTTTTAAATTATAATAAAAATAATTTAATATATGTTATATTTTCATACGTGATAGTATATTTTTAGTTTCAACCTATAACATCAAGTCAATTAAATAATTAGTAATGCTAAACTTTACACTTTACAGTGAATTCATTTGCATCCTATTAAAGAAATGTTCTATTTCTTAATTTATTTGGATTTTTCCCAACTCTTTGCCATATTATATATAATAAGATTAAACATATTAAATTATAATACAATTCTATCTTAAATTCAATAAAAAATTATATATAATATTTTTGTACTATTTAAATAATGGTTATTAAAAATATATATTTATATTAAGAATAAATATTATTTCTAATATTTTTTTCTCTTCAATAAACATAAACTTTTTTTAATAATTTTCATTATTTGTTATATAGAAAATAAATTAAAATATAACTTTATTGAAAAGATTACAAGAAATATTTGATAAGATAGGAATACCTATCAATCATCCAAAGATAGAGACAAAGAGAAATCCATGATAGTATCTAGGGGATAGTTTCGTGCTTTATATACAATCAGCTCTTATCTAATATGTTTGTGGCTACCCAACTATGCCAATTAATCACAATATACGCTTTACTTTTGTCTTCAAGTTTTTAAAGTTCATTTTCAACAATTGGTACACTAGAGAAACACATCCTATTGGTCCTTTCGTACTAGAAGGTCTCCCCCTTTTTACTATTTGTCCCACCAGAAGATAGGGACCATACTGACTCACGTCGTATTAAACCCAACTCATGTAACCTTTTAATCGGCGAACAGCCGAACCCTTCCAAGCTTCTTCCCCCGGAGGATAGGATAAGTCGACATCGAGGTGCCAAACAGCCGGGACAATGTGTACTCTCGCCGGCTATCAGCCTGTTATCCCTAGCGTAACTTTTATCAATTGATCCCCGTCTATTCCATAATATAGCGAGGGGTCACTATGCCCTACTTACGTATCTGTGCGACTTTTAAGTCTATCAGTTAAGCATGCTTACCGCCATTGCACCCTCCATAACCTTATCACTGGTTAATTGATCTCCATTCAACTTCTAGCTATACCTTATAAAAACAAAAAATAAAAATTGATGTTAAAGTAAATTAAAAAATTTACAGCAATATAATGTTTGTGAGAATATTTACACATTAATATTATTAATAGTAAATATTTTTATTTAATTTTATATTTGGATGTACTTTGCTACTCTATTAAAGACGACCGCCCCAGTCAAACTGCCAATCAATCAGCTCTCCCATTTTAGTTTTTTTAATTAAAAAGGTAAACATTAACCCAACCCTAGACTTAAGGTATTCCATTTTTTGTCTATCGACATTCCTATTTTCTATTGACTAAGGTTGTTCTAGATTAATATGATGATTAACTACAGTAGAAGCTGCATAGGGTCTTCCCGTCCCCCTGGTGGCAACCCGCATCTGCACGGGTAATTCAATTTCACTGAGCAAGTTGTAGAGACAGTGAAGCCATCGTTAACACGTAAAGAATAAACGTCAATTTTTGCGTAGCGCTGCATTTTTTATATTGGTGTTGCGGCTCATAACAAAAATTTAAAATTATATTCTAAACTGGACTATATCTTAACTAATTTAATACATTAGCTTTAATCCGTGTAGTCTCTAAGCATAATTTTTTATTAATTTAATTAATATTAAAAAATTTTTTTGCTGTTGATTTACTAAAATATAAATGTTTAGACTTAATAAATTAATTAAGTAATTTATACCTTTAAAGTACTTCCAACAAATAGGATTTTTTTACAATAACATAACTTTGTTTTTTCTCTTTTATTATCGTAAAATAAATTTTGTTATAATTTTTTAAAAACTCTAATGAAAGAAATTTTAAAAAGCAGGATCCGTAGGGGGTTCTTTCTCTGCGTTAGCGGCTAAACTAGTACTAGTTAAATTGAATAGGGCTAAAGCTAAAGATTAAATTATTTTTTTTATATGGAGTTCTGAGTTCTGCATATTTATTAATTGTTGCTTCTGCCATTTTAAATTCTTTTTTAACTTGAGCTAAATTATCAAAAGGACTAGAAGCATAAGATTTACCATCTAAATAATAAACAAACACTTTTTTAGAATTAGGCTGTTTAGTATTATGAGCTAATTTATTTTCAATAGAAATAATAAATTTATCTAATTCAGATTGATTTAGTGGAGTGTAACTAATAATAAATTTGTTAGTATTATCTCTATTTAATAATAATACTGGTTTTGATTCAGATTTTTTTAATTGTCTTGCTATTACTAATCTATTTATATTATTTACTGCAGCTACTTCAGATATTGAAGAATAAACCTTAAAATTACTTCCATCTTCATTATAAACATACATTCTTTTGCTTACTTTACTATTTTGTATCATTAATTTTCTAGTTTTTAGTGTATGAGAAGAACCTAATCTACTTCCTGCTATTTTTTTAATGTTATATTCCGGTTTGATAGTATCTAAATAATATTGTTCTCTTTCCAAAATTGCCTTTTTCTGTTCTTTTTTAGTTAAATTAATATCCAATTCAATAAACTCTAAGATTTTAATTCCAAAATTTTTATAGCCATATTTCAAAAGAGCTCGTGCTATTTTACTATTGAAACTAATTAGATCTCTGTTTAAAGATGCAGGACTTAAATATATTGATAATCTTCTGTACAAATTATTTTAACTTCCGATATATGTTTTATTATTTTTTAAATTAACTAATTGATAAATACCAGCTTTTTTTTTAATTTGAAGAGCCAATGTTGATCGAGCTTGAACTAGATTTTTATATAAATTTTTTGTGTTTTTCATTAGTAAGTTTTTTATTATTTTATTGCCTAACATTATGACTCAACTAATACCATTTATTTTTTAAATCAATTTTCATTTTCTTTCTAATTTTATTAACATTAATTTATATTTTTTTGTTCTAAATTAATTTTACCTTTATTTACATTTTAACTAAGTTGTAAAATGGTTTGCTTAATCAAACATAACATTATTTAAATTTTTTCAGTGACCATGGATAACTAATTATGAATTAATTTTATTTACGATTTTAAGATTAAAAAAAAGGGACTTATTATTGATACCAGACCACATTTAATGGCCAATTTATTTTGCTACCTTTGGATCCTCATAGTTAAGACCGCTATTAACCAGACGTTTAATCGGTAATAGTTTCCTATCACCTTTTTTTAGTTGATGGCATTGGGCAAATTTCAATCGCTATACTATCATTTACATGATTGCAGCGATTTGTGTTTTTAGTAAACAGTCGGGGCTTCCGATTTTATGTTACTCTATAAGTTTTTACAAATTCGAGAAAAAAAAACTTGTATCTCATAGGTTCCTCTTGTCGTCTAACTTATGAGGAGTTTTTGCCGAGTTCCTTAACAACTTTTAGCTCTACGCCTGAGTATTCTCTACCAACGAACCTGTGTCGGCTTTGGGTACGGTTGTAACGATATTTTGAAGAATATAAAATTAAAAATAACCATTATTCACGTGATTATTAAAAATTTTTCTTGAGAATGATAATTATAAGTGAACCTAAATTTTAAAATTTAGTGCAAAACCAAATCTATCAATATTAGGGCTTAATTAAATATCACTTTTTGATACAGTATTAATTGTTATTCTATAATAATAAAAAATTTGACTATTTATTAAATAGTAAATAATAAGCTTAATATAAATAAATTATTTTAATAATATAAAACCTCATTTACGATTTCTCGAACTCTAACATCTTACTTAAACATTTTATATTTTTTTTTTTACTGCTTATTTTTTTAGTTAAATTATTTATAATCGATATATTCTAAAGTCTTATCATCTTCAATTGCTTAAGATAAATACATTAATAATAGTTTTCACTACATTACTTAAGGTATTTTAAATTGATAGATATAAGCATAAAATTATGTTAAAAAACATAATTAAACAGGTCATTAGTTTACATTAAATAATCAAAATAACATTAAATTTTAAATAAGAGATATCGTTTTGTCATTATTTTCAAGTTCCATCTATTATAATATACGATTAAAATAATATAATTTTCCAACATTGGACTTTCTGACATTAGCTCATCGGCCAAAACAGTGGTCTTGGTCCTTAGAGGCCGCTCTTATATAAGGAGGTTTAACCTTTCGCTTACAACCCTTTCGTATTCGGCGAGAATGATTATAAACATTCTTTTCGTTACTCATGTCAGCATTATCTCTTCAGTTAACTATAAACAATGAAACACTGTTTAATCTTAGTATTGACTGAATGTTCTACTACCTTAATTAAGAATAAAAATTTTTATTTGTTGTTTTTGTTGTTTTTATTGTTCTTATTGTTCTTGTTTATTATTAATTATTTAATTATTATTATTGTTGTTCTTGTTTATTATAAATTATTTAATTGTTGTTATTGTTATTAATTGTTGTTATTGTTATTTATTTATTTATTTATTTATAATTTTTATTTTGTAGTTCTTGTTTTTTTTTAAGTTTTTATTTATTTTATTCTTAATCAACACTATATCGGTTGATTATTTAAGACCCGTTAAATTTTCAGTGCTACAATCCGAAAGGCTGATGCGTTGTTACACGATCTCTCAACGTAGCGACTACCAGGCTCACGTTACAGCTGTATTCATTTTGCTACATCCTTAATTTCACTTAATAACCATTGGGGACCTTAATAAGTGTTCTCGGCTGTTTCCGTCTTGACTACCCAACTTAGCATGAGCAGTCTGAATGTCTATTATTAATTTTATGTTATTCCGAGATTCGCTTCCATTGGTAAGGTTTTCAAGGCCCCCGCAACCTAAACGCCTATTAAAAAATATTATTGAATTTATAAATTCAAAATTTAATACTTGTTGGGAATTACCGTGCTGTACCTCCATAAATCTAAAATAGACGTCATACTTAAATATGTTTCGTAGAAAACCAGCTAGCACGAGGTTAGATTGGCATTTCACCACTTTCCTAAGCTCTTCGGAGAATAATGCAACATTCACCCGTTCGATCTATTATCATCTGGCCTAGGAAAGATCACCTCGCTTCGGGTCTAATAGAAGTAACTTATCCAATATTATCAATATAATACAGTCGCTTTCGCTAGGGCTTATAACCTTGCTACTCCTATTAACTTGCTGACCCAATTGGGATAGGTAGGTCCTCACAGACTTTCCCCCCCTAAGAACCGTACGTGCGCCTTTCAACGCATACGGCTCAAGCAGTCATTCGGGTATTAAGCATCGCAACCCCTAATACCTGGCTGTTAGTTATAACTTTTGTTTAGTTTGTATGTTACAGAATACAATTATTTAGCTTTGTTATGTGTAATGCTAATGTGACATATTTGATGTAATGGCTGAATATTTGACATAGAATATTCTCCACCTTCTTTAGCAGGTTTAATATGATGTAATTCTACTTTTTCTCCATTATGTAATGATTCACCACAGATTGGACATAGATGGTTATATTTTTTATATATTGCTTCTCTAAACTTTGCAGAATTTCTACTTATTATTCGTTTTTGGAAGTAGGATTTATTTTCTAGTAAATACGGGTTCAGATCAAGTTTTAGTAGTTTGTGAATTTTAATCACTATTTCAGATATATTAAAGATAGTTAGTCTATTCATTTCTTCTGTATTCATTTTAGTTATTCCTCATACTCATTTATGATTTGATGCTGTTTTACCTTTAACTATATATTTAGATACTGCTTTCATTGTAGACATATTTGGGTGTTTTTTAATTACCCACTTAAGCATTAGAGTCCATACAAAATGTCCTACAGAGATAAATGTTGCTTGAGAATGATAAGATACACCGAAGTAATTGCCTCATCCTCTTAGTAAGGGATTTATTTCTTTGATGATCACAGCTAATTCATTATTCTTGAATATGATTTCTCTTATTTTAAGTTTAATGGATTCGATTGCTTTATCTGAAGGTTTAATTATAAGAACTGTTTTCTGATAAGTTTGTTTATTAAGTCTAGGATTAAAAGGTTTTCTAGATATATTAAAGCCTAAGAAGTTAAAACCTGTTGAGATGGTTACTATTCGGGTTTTACTATCTTTGAGCTCTAACCCTCTGATTTTTAAAAATGCTTCGATGATTTGTCTAATTTGTATCAGGGTCTGTTCGTTAGTCCCGGTTACTATTAGATCATCTGCAAATCTATATAGATTTACTTTAGGTCGGGAACCGTCAACAACTTTACGTGCAGGAAAGGCATTTCTTATGAGCTCTTCCATTCCGTTTAGAGCGACATTACACAATAATGGAGAAATAATCCCACCTTGAGGTGTCCCTTCCGTAGTACTAAATAGTTTATTTTCAAAAATATATCCTGAACTTAGTCATTGATTTAAGACATGTTTATGACAAATAGGAGTGTTTTGTAATAAAAATTTATGACTGATTTTATCAAAGCATTTAAATATATCAGCTTCTAATATGTAATTAGGAGATACTTTTTTATCTAAGATTGATCTTATATAAGCTATGGCATCATGCTGCGATCTAAATTTTCTGAATCCAAAGCTATTTTTGTCTGAATTTGTTTCAACTACTGGGTCAACTGCTAGTAGATAAACAGCTTGAACTGCTCTATCAAACATTGTCGGTATTCCCAATGGTCTAAGTTCTGTAGAATTGGCTTTTGGAATCATAATTCTTTTCAATGGAGAGCTTTTATAAGTATTAGGATTCTTTGTAATATTTCCTAATAGTTCTATTGCTTTCATTCTTTGTTCTGGGGTTGTCCAGGTTATCTTATCAACTCCGGGTGTTTTAGCTCCAGAGCTTGTCACTACATTTCTTATGGCTATAGCTCTTCCTTCTAGTGAAGTAACTAATTGATTCTGTAATTGATAAACTAATTTCATGTTATTTTCTAATCTTGCCTTTACTATTTTATTTTGTAGATCTTGAACTTTCTTATTATATTCTTTTCAAGGGATATTGTGTCAATTTGAGTTTTTATTATTTATGGTTTTAATCATATGCTAAGGTGATAATAAGACTTTTATGGAAGAATTGACACGCTTTTAAAGATATAATAATGGGTTTGTTTCAATAACTAGTCCAATTAATTTTTAGTTACGACGTAAAAATTCATGATGTTTTATTATCACGCTGAAGTTTGTTACTAATTGAGTTAAAAGCCAATAAATTGATACTACATGCATCTTATCTCAACACTGAAGGTGAGAAGATTAGGAACGCAAGTTTTTTAACTTAATTTATAAAATTTTAAATGGTAAAGATGACCACCAGATTCAAGTCAGCATCCTTTCAGATTAACTCATTGGAGTTTATAAAGTTCCTTCTTCCGGAACCATCGTTCGCTTTTTGAATCCTCTTCTACCTCCTATTCGATATACACCCTTCCGTTTTACCTTTATAGTGTACCGCTGTTTAATTATATAATTATACTAGTAAACAGAAAATATGAGGCTTACCAAGTTCCCAAGTTAACACCGTTAAATACATTTACTCTATACATTGCTGCAAGAGCTAGCAGAGGATCATACTTTACCCCGGTAATTATATTGATCATAGATTTTGCCAGCATAAGAAACAAAACCAAATTACAAATATTAAGTTGGCACTTAACATCACCTTTTACGGAGCCTAAATTTTACATA
>Ga0137415_10000161_pt1 | contig 56253 bp, 43 predicted proteins | sample CZODoug3_1_1_16f_FD_183082 | JGI IMG/M metagenome (GOLD analysis project Ga0137415, IMG submission 183082) | Vadose zone soil fungal communities from Angelo Coast Range Reserve, California, USA - CZODoug3_1_1_16fungal (Hybrid Assembly) | ecosystem: Environmental > Terrestrial > Soil > Vadose...
CAGTGCGTACGTCAGCCCGCCGGGATGCTGAGCCATGTCGTGCGCGGCGACAGTGAACGCATGGGTAAATCCCTGGCCCTTGACGTTTTCGATGTCGTCCTTCCATTCACCTCCCAGCAGAACCCGTGTTTTGAAGAACCATTCGATGCCATTCGGCGGCTTGAGCCCGTACAAATGGATCGGGCGATGTGCCCAGGGCCCCTTGAGGCCGAGGTCTCCCCAGGTTTTGATATCGGCGTGCCCACGCTTGCGGGTCTTTGAGTAAATGGCATCGAGCTGTGCAAACGTGAGCCCCTGAATGGGATTGTCCTTGTCGACGAGTACCACGGTGGACGCGGTCTTGCCGAGTGAGCTCACGCTGCCGGTTGCAACACGGATGGCGAGCGGCTCGTAGCCGTACTTATCGACGAATGCCTTTTCCTCGGCCGGGAGCAGCTCGCGGCCGACGGGAGCGGCATGTGCGCGGCCGGCAACCAGCGCCGGAGCTCCAGCGCCCGACGCGCGTGCTTCCATCGTTACACTGAGCGGAGGGTAGGCCTGGCGAAAGAGTTTGATCCAGCCGAGCGTGATCTCATCCATGACATCGGCCCCGACGAGGTTGAATTCCTCCTCCGGTTCGATCTGCAGGGGGCCCGCATGCCAGCTCGGGATGGAGGGATCGACCTGCAGGTGATATTGGACAGGCGCGTACTTGAGTGCCGCGGCAGGTCCTGAGACCACAATGATCGTGGTCGCGAGTGCGAGTCGTACTGCGGTTTTGCGAAGCATCAAATGTCCCCCCTGTTTCTCGAATGAATCGCCCGTCAACAGTCCGGCTCCCACATCGGTTCCGGGACCGACGTAACGGCGTGGGAACGCTGACCTCGACGCAACTGTCCCGGATCCTACCTCGGCAATCTGAATCCAACCTTAATTCCAGGGGCCGATGCAACACGACCCTCTGCCGGTCAACAGGAGGTGTACCCGCCGGGTACGGGAGGATGGTGTGCGACAACGGGAGCTCGTCAAGATGAGAATTCAGGTTTCGTTAAGGTTTGTAGACTAACGTTGCGCCCGCAGACCGGAACGGGTCTACAAAGAACTGCGAGTACGAGGATAGACTCAGTCTCGCTGACGGCCGTGTGGATTGAGGGGGGCGCATGGTACGACAACGTGTTACGACATTTATTCTGATCGTGGGTGCGATGCCGGTCGTTGTTTCGACCGCACTTGCGGATGATTCCAAGAGCAGGACGGTGACCGCGGCGCCATCCCCGAGCCAGGGGGCAGCTGAGGAGACGGGCGAGACACTGGAAGAAGTGCACGTCATCGCCAAATTCGTGTCGACCGGTGCGCAGAGCGCGATGAAGCAGGACATCAGCGTACTCGATACGCCTGTTTCCGTCGAAAGCTACAGTGATGCGTTCATGAAGTCGATCGAGACCACGAATGTCACTGATCTATATAGCTACATGACCGGCATTCAGCGCGGCGGCGCGACCGGCTACGACCTGTCGATTCGTGGTTTCAAGACGACCCAGTCTGACAAAAACGCAATCCTGGTGGATGGTCTGCCGGGCCTCGCCGGTCGCTTCGGCTCGCCACCCACGGTGGGCACCGACCATATCGAGGTTGTCAAGGGGCCGTCGTCCGTGCTCTACGGCCAGGGCCAACCCGGAGGTTTTGTCAATCTCATCACCCGCAAGCCCAGCAAGGTGGCAGCCGGTGTGATCGATGTAACCGGGTCCGCCTACGCTGGTGGGGGCGTCTCTGTGAACGAGGATCCAGGTGTTACGGTCGATGCGGATTTCACCGGACCGATCAACACGGGTCGGACACTTCTGTATCGCGTGATATTGGAGGGAGTCCACCGCGATTCGTTCCGCGAACTGACCTGGGAGCACAGCAGCTACATCGCACCCAGTGTGACGTGGCTCATGTCGGACAACACTTCCGCGACGCTGGCTGTTGAGGTTCGTCATCGTGAGACGTCGTACGACAACTTTATGGTTGCGCCGAACAAAGACACGCACCTGATTGCACCGATTACTACACGATATCAAGAGCCGAACGATATACAACCGGAGCGGGGCCGATCGGTCACATTGTCCTTGCGCCATGAGTTTGCGCCCGGAATCGCATGGAATACCGGTGTGCGAACTGTCACCGGCTCGGACGATGCCGTGGGTTATGACGATGCGGGTGTATTCCTGCTGGCTGCATCGGGCAAGGGGCCGCAGGAGTGGGTCGTGCAGCGACGGGCCCGACAGCAGCACAATGAGCGCACTTACAATTTCATAGACAGCAACGTGTCAGTCCCTTTTGCGACCGGCCCGGTGGCACACAAACTGCTGGTTGGGGCCAATGGGGGCGTCGATACGACTAACTTCAATCGGATTCAGTTCTTCAACGGTCCGACGACGGGCGCATTGGCGCGGCCCGGCCCGGGCTCGATCAACGTCGATGTCTACGATCCCATCTACAACGTCGCGCCGCCGCTCAGCAGTTTCGGGCCGGGTCCGGTCAACGATCGGTATACGCGCTCAGTGGCTTACGCCGGTTATTTCTCTGACTTGCTGACGTTCTCGGATCATTGGAAGGCGATGGTGGGTTTGCGCTACTCCGGCGAGCGCCAGTATGTGGCCGAGCGGAAAACCCCTCCGCTGACCACCAGCGACGCCTCCGCGTCGAAGGTTCTGCCGATGGGCGGACTAATGTTTGAGCCGGATGAGACCTGGACGCTCTACACGAGCTATAGCACTTCATTCGTACCGGAAGGGGCGGGTGGGCAGGATGCGAACGGCAACAATTCATTCGTTCCCGAGACCGCCCACCAGGTCGAAGTCGGGACCAAGGCCAACCTGCTGAACAGCCGCCTGAGTGCGACGCTGGCTGTGTACGACATCCACCGCGAGAACACGCTGGAGCCCGTCGTGTGCAACCCGGGCGTTGGTGGCACCTGCCAACAACAAGTGGGCGCCGAGCGCGCGAAGGGCGTCGAGCTGGAGCTCAACGCTCATCTCACACCGAATTGGCAAAGCCTGGTCGGTTACGCCTATACCGACGCTACGATCGACAAATCCAACACCTCGCCGACGGCGCCGCTGGTGGGCGCCCGACTGACCAATTCTTCACTCAACAACGTTCACCTCTGGTCGCGCTACGACATTTCATCGGGACCTCTGAAGGGTCTCGGCGCGGGCATCGGGGCCTATTACTTGAGCGCCCACGCCGGTTCGTTGCCGAGCCGGAGTGACGCAAGGGTGCTGGTGTTGTCGGGCTATACAGTGCTTGATCTGGCCGTTTACTACTCTCTGTTGGATAAATACGATTTCACGCTCAAAGTGGGCAACCTGTTCGACCGGCGCTACTTCGAGGGCGTCAACTCCACGACCAATGAGCTGGGCGTCGTACCGGGAGCGCCGCGCAACATCCTGCTGTCAATGCGCGTTCCCATTTACTGAACCGGGGCGCGATCGGCCGGGTCAGTGGAGCGGTGCGCATTGGTTGCGGCGCATTTCTGCGCAAATGACCATGAAATGTCCGACCGTTTTTATGGTCTCCGTGACCACGATGTCCAGGACCCCGCTCGCTGATATCACCCGTCGCCTGGAGGTGATCGCCGCCGTTGCCGCCACCGCTGAATGCGCACGTCGGGGCCGGCACGCCGCTGTGTAACTTTGGCCGGCGCAGCTCATCCCCTTTCTCACGCCTGTCGTCCGGTTCTGCTGCACTTCGTCAGGTAGTCCGTGCTCCTGCCGCGAGTCCGGTGAACACTGCCCAGACCCAGGAGGACATACCCATGCGAACGTCTTTGATATCGATCTGTGGATTTCTGCTCTTGAGTAGCGCCGTCGTTCTGGCTGGTTCCTGGGCGACCGCCCTCTTGACAAACCAATCTGAATTCAGAATTATGAATTCATTGTTGCCTCGGCCCAGGGGCGTTTGCGGGAGTGCAGTGAATGACTATGGAATCGGCGGGGGCCTCGGAGCCTGCTTCGCCGCCGGATCAGGCTGAGTGGCGGGCGCGCGTGGAGCTCGCCGCGCTCTATCGGCTCATCGACCTGCACTATGGCTTTGGCGAAGGAATCTACAACCACATCAGCATGCGGGTGCCGGGCGCGTCCGATCACTTCCTGATCAAGCCGCATGCGCTGCTGTTCCGGGAGGTCACCGCCAGCTGTTTGATCAAAGTGCATCTGGGGGCCGACCTCGATGAGTCCGCGCATGTGAACCGGCCTGGTCTGACCCTGCACGGCGCCATTCTGTCGGCGCGGGCGGATGTGAATTGCGCAATCCACATTCATTCGACCGCGGGACTCGCGATGTCCGCCCACAAAGGAGGCTTGCGCATGTTGAGCCAGAATTCCATCCGGTTCTACCGCCGCATCGGGTACCACGTCTACCAGGGAATCGTCGAGGATTTCTCGGAACGGGAGCAGCTCACCGCGGCACTGGGCGCCCGGAATATCGCCCTGATTCTGCACAATCACGGCCTCGTCAGCGTGGGAAGCGCGGCACGCGACGCCTTTGAGCGCATGCGCGATCTGATCATCGCGTGCGAGACGCAGCTGATGTTGGAAGCGACCGGAGCGGAAATGATAGAGGTGCCCGCCGAGATCTGCGAGCGAGTGTCGCAGCAGTACGTACGCCACGACAGCGGGCGGGGTGCCGCCGATTGGCCTGCGTGGTTGCGGCTCCTCGACGCCCGCGATCCCTCGTTTCGCAATTGAGCTCAGCGCGTGAAGATTGCGGCGTTTTCGCAGGGTGGCTCCGCGCGGCTCGCAGTGGTGGAGGGGAACCACATTCGCGAGCTGAGTGTTGCCTCGAGCCGGTGACATCCTGACTACCGGAACGCCTGCCGGGGTGGGTGCGGGCCGCACACCTCCGAGCTTCCTCAGGGCGGGTGATGTGGTCCGAGTGGAAATCGAAGGTATCGGGCACATCGAGAACCGGATCGTGCCGGAGCCCTAACGCAGATCCGCCAGGATCAGGTCGGCGGCTTTTTCGGCAATCATGGTTATCGGAATGTGAGTGTTGCCGCGGGTGATGGAAGGCATTACCGATCCATCTACGACCCGTAGACCGGTCACTCCGTAGACTCTGCAACGCGTGTCCGTCACAGCCCCGGGATCGTCGGGGCGGCCGATGCGGCACGTGCCTGCCGCATGACCGGCGGGGCCGGCAGTTTCCAGAACGACGCGGCGCAGCGCTTCGCGATCAGCTTCGAGAGCTGCGGGATCGACCATGCGGCTGCGCAATGCGCGCTGGCGTAACGAAGTTGAAATGCCAGACAGGGATGCCAGCATCGAGCTTTCAAAACGACTTCGCAGGCGCGGCCAGTTCAAACGGCGCACGAGGCGGCCATCAGGCTGGAACACTTCGTGGCGCGTGCGTGCGACGACATCCGAGCCCAGAACCGAGCACGCCAGGCGCAGGCCATCGATCAGGCGAACGAGGTCACGCTCGTCGTCGAGGAGGTTGAATTTGACTTCGGGCTCGATGTTTGGATCGGCAGACAACAGTCGCACGGTGCCTGTGGAGAATGCCTTGTTGACTCCCACCCCGAGCGAGGCCACGCGGCGCCCGAGGGCATGCCAGGACGTTTTGTTGACAATGAACAGGATCATGTCCGCGGCTGGACAGTTTTGCTCGCCGGACGAGAATCGCAGACAGTTCTGGCCCCAGGCGCGCTGCGTATGAGGCTGCATTGCAAACTTCCTCAGATATACAGCTAGCGTGACCAGAGGATGATTTAGAAGGCGCTGGCCGACACCGGGGCGATCCGCGACGACAGGAATCTGGAGTTCCCGCAATGCTCGCGCATCTCCCACGCCTGAACGTAGCAACATGGATGGCGAATGGATCGCGCCGGAGCTGAGGATTATCTCACGTCCCCGGCAGGTCTCGAGTCCGCGGGTGGTTCGGATCGTAACTGAGCGAGCGGTCCTGCCTTGAAATTCGATCCGCTCGACAAAGGCGTCAGTTTTGATTTGGAGGTTGGGCCGTAGTCGCACCTGCGCGTCGAGGTACGCGGCGGATGAGGACACGCGGCCGGATGAGAGGTTACTCATCGGCACCGCTCCAATCCCGTCGCGAAAGTCTGCGTTCATGTCCGGGATCACGCTGAATCCACGCGTGCCCAAGTCATCGGCAATCGCGCGGCAATAGGCTGGCCATTGCGCAATGCTTTGGCGCCGAATTGGAATTCGCCCGTCGCTCCCATGCAAAGGGCCGTCAAAATCCAGGTCGCGCTCGAGTCGCTTGAAATACGGCAGTACATCATCCCAACCCCATCCTTGGGCTCCAAGTGAAACCCACTCGTCGTAGTCTCCCGGCAGGCCTCGTACGGCAACCATGCCATGTATGCTCGACCCGCCACCCATGATCCGCGCTTGCTCGAAGCGGCGGCGCGCGCGCGCGCCGCCATTCACCTTTCGCGCTCCAACCTCTGCGGTCAGAGCTGGCCAGAAGAAGCGAGGATCGCCGTATGAGCGCGGATAGCAGTCGCGCACGCTCGGCGGCTCGCGGCCGGGTGGAAGATCTGCGCCGGCTTCAATCAGGAGTACATTCAGGCGGGGATTGCCGGAGAGGCGGTTGGCTAACACGCAACCCGCACTGCCGGCTCCGACAATGATCACGTCGAAAGTCCCGTCGTTCATCTCGTCTCCGTGAGTCGTGTCAGCATCGCGAGTGCTCCGGCTGCAAACAGCGCCGGCAGGCCGCAGACTGCAAAGATCCATGGCAATGGCGTGCCGAGCGACAGTAGAAGCCCGGCAAACAGCGGGCCCAACAGCGAGCCGAGGCGGCCCGCGGCCTGAATCCAGCCGATGGCCGTGGCACGTAGCGCGGTCGGATAGTTGCCGACTATGAACGCCGACAAGGTCATTTGAATGCCGAGGAGAAGAAATCCGGCCACAAAAATGCTGCCCATGACTGCCCACAGGTGCGTGCCCACGAGACCGATGCTGGCCACCGCCGCTGCGCTCATGCAGAAAATCCAGACCATCATCCGCAGAGGACGCGAGCCCTGATCCACGCCGCGTGTGAAGAACACGCTACCGACGATTCCCGCCAGATTGAAGACCACCGTGCCTGCGATGGCAGCACCTTGGTTGAGGCCGCTTTGCCGCAGCAGCAGGGGAATCCATGTCACCAGCAGGTAGCTGAGTAGCAGGCTCATCAGCATCGCGCCGGCGAATAGAAATGTACGGGGCGCCAGCTCACCTGTGAAGATCGCGCGCAATGCGTTCGAAGGCTTCGCCGGCTCGTGCAGCACGAGCACCGTGTTCTGTTCCATTCGCAATGTTGGAGCTAACCGCTGCAGCAGCCTGCGCGCTTGCTCCTGCCGGCTGTTGCTCATCAGCAGCCAGCGGATCGATTCCGGAAGACGCGCTATCAATAGTGGAGTCAACAGCAGAGGCGTGAGGCCGCCTAGAATAAAGACAGCTGCCGCGCCGTACCTGGCGGTGAGAGCGACGCTCAACGCGCCGCCGGCAACCGCACCGAGCGGAAAGCCCCACAACGTCCAGGCGACCACGGTCGCGCGCAGCCGCTGCGGTGCGAACTCGGCGGCTAGCGACATGAAATTGGGGATGACCCCCCCGAGTCCCAGTCCCGCAACGAAGCGGCAGGCGATGAGGGAGTGAACGGAGTCGGCACCCGCGCAGGCGAGCGTCGCCACTGCGAACAATGCCACGGTGCCGATGGTGAGCCAGCGGCGGCCGTAGCGGTCCGCGAGCCGTCCTCCGATCGCCACGCCGAACATCGAGCCCAGCAGGCTCGCGCTGAAAATCGGTCCGAATGCGCTGAGCGGCAGGTGCCAGCGTGCGGCAAGACTGGGAGCTGCGAAAGCGATGGCTTGTGTATCGAAGCCATCCAACATCGAGATGAGGAAACACAGCAGGATGACTTCGCGCTGCAGGGAGCCTACGCGTGCCGAGTCGATGGTGGCTGCGACGTCTAGCGTGCGCGCCGCGTGCTGGAGTGATTCTGTACGACTGCTCATCGGTGCGGTGGGAATGTACCGGATCGGGGCAGAGTGCACCATGTGAATTAAGAATTTTGCATTCAGAATCTGGATGCAGCACAATGCCGAACGTCGAGACAAGAAATGGCTGGCTGCGCTTTGGGGGCAATATGAGCGAGGCGAGACTGTTGCGGCATTGCGTTCCTGGCAGGGGTCTGATGATTTCGGCCCGGGCCATCCCGGCCTGGAGTCTGCCGGCCTGGGGCATTTCGGCCTTGGCCATGTTGACCTGGACTGGGGACTCCCGCGCCGCCGAGGCCCCGGCGGCCACTGAAACCGGGGACGTTGCCGAGGTCGTGGTCACGGCCCTGCGTCATGAAACAACCTTGCAGGATGCTCCCGCTGCCGTGACGGTGCTCACCGCAGAGGCGATTCAGTCCGCCGGAATCAAAACATTGGATGATGTCGCGCGCGTGGTGCCGTCGCTCCGGTTCGAAGGCGGCATTCGTCCCGGGGTGCCCAGCATCTCGATCCGTGGTGTAGCGGGAGTGCAGGGTGGCGATGCTCCTGTCTCACTCATCGTCGATGGCGTTCAGATCCCATTCCTGGAATTGTTCAACCAGGATCTTCTCGACGTGTCGGACATCGAGCTGCTGCGCGGTCCGCAAGGCGCCTTGTACGGTAGGGGTGCAATCGCCGGTGCCCTGGTCATCAACACGAGACGGCCCACCAACGCTGCGCGGGACGATGCCAATTTCAGCTTTGCGAGCGGCAGCGATGTGCGGCTATCCAACACTCTGGATGGCCCGATACTGCCCGATAGAGTCTGGGGGCAACTGACCGTCGGATATCAGAACCGCCGGGGACAGATCGAGAATGTGTTTCTGGACCGCGACATGGACTTCGTCCACGCGACCCACTTTCGTGCCAATCTGTTCGCCAGGCCCGATGACCTGACAAACATCGAGCTGCGCACCGTCTACTCCTACGGGCGTTACGGTACCAACGAACTGGCGAGGGTCCCGGTTACCCCTGCAAGCGCCATCGGGGATTTCGACACTTACCGGCCGTCGATGAACTACGAAAACGCGGATCTGCGCCTGCTGGAGAGTATTTCCCTGAAGGTCGACCGTGAGACCCCGATTGGGACGCTGACCTCGGTCTCGCAGTACGCCTATTCGCGTACCAAGATCTACAACGATGTGGACTACACCTCGGTGCCACAGCGCATCAACTTCAATCCGATTGCAGACCATGCGTTCAACCAGGATCTGCGCATCGGCTCATCGCCGCCGGGTGGCCTGTTGTGGTCCACCGGCGTCTTTTTTCAGTCCCGTAGCACCGAAAACGACCTGCACATCACGGTCGATCCGGAAGCCGTCCCGCCGTTTCTACCCGGCGTCACCTCACTCGAATTTTCTACCAGCCGCGCCTGGGCCGTGTACGGGGAGATCGGGCAGGAGTTCGCGCACGGAATCTCAGTGACCGCCGCCGGCCGTTATGATTCCGAGCGTCGGTTTGATGAGCTGACCAACGTCATTGGAAGCGCCGCTGAAAGCACGTTTTCGTCGTTTCAGCCCTCCATCACGCTGCAGGAGAAATTCTCACCCACCTTGTCCGCTTATGCGACGGTGGGAAAAGGCTTCCGCAGCGGCGGATTCAATGCGCAGAATCTGGTCACTCCCTTGATCGGCGCGCAGCGGGTGTATCCGAAAGAGGAGACGTGGAGCTATGAGATCGGCAGTAAGGCTGAGCTGTGGGACCGGCGCCTCCTGCTCACGATGGCCGCATTCCACGTTGACTACCGCGACGGTCAATTTGCACAGACGATCGTGACGCCGGTGGTCGCGCGCTTCATCACCTCTATTGACCGGGAGTTTGTGAACGGAGTCGAAGCCGAGATGGTTTTGAAACCGGTGCCCGAGTTGACTGTCTCTCTATCCGGCAACTTCGACGATGCGACCATCCGCGAATTCAAGGCTGTTCCGGGCTACGCCGGCAACATGGCGCCGAATGTCTATCGCGACTCTGAGCACCTTTCCGTTGAATACAGACGGCATGCATTCGGAGAGTTTGATGCGCTAGGTCGGGTCGATGTCGATCGGCGCGGGAGTATTTCTTACGATCTGTCCAATCGGTTCAGATTCGCACCCGGACCGCTTCTGGACGTCCGGTTCGGAATTGACTGTGATCGCTGGGGCGTTGCGGCGTTTGGGCGCAATCTGACCGATAAACGGGTTCCGCAGTACTTCCTGCCCCTCGCATTCACCACCTTCAGTGCGCGGCTCGAGAATCTGCCGATTACGTTTGGCGTGGAGGTACACGCCCGGTTTGAGTGATCCAGTCCGGACCGGCTCGTGCGATGCTCGGCAGGCCGAGCATCGCCATGGTCTGATTCAACTCGCGCTGCAGGATCTCGATGGCGCGGGATACGCCGGCGACTCCTCCAGCCGCGGCTCCATATAACGCGGCACGGCCGATGAAGCAGAACGATGCGCCCAGGCAATAGGCGGCCAGAATATCCGGGCCGCGGCGAATTCCGCCGTCGAAGAAGACCGGCAGTCGGCCGCCCACTGCTGCGTGAACGGCGGGCAGCGCATCGAGCGCGGCGGGTACGCAGTCGAGTCTGTTGCCACCGTGGTTTGAAACAGTAATCGCGTCGGCGCCCAGGTCAACGGCTCTGACCGCGTCTTGCGCCGAAAGCAATCCTTTGATTACCAACTTGCCTGACCACGAGCGGCGGATGTGTTCCAACTGGGACCAGGTCTGCGGTGCCGGCACCTGTGATCGATAGTACTGATGGATTTCCGCGGAGTTGGATCCCTTTGGTGCGTATGCGCTCCAGCTCTCCAGGGTTGGAAAGCCTCCGGCGGCGATCAGCTCACACGTCCAACCCGGGTGTGTGAGCAACTGCCACAGGACGTACGGCAATGAGCGTATGGGCACTGAGGCGGGTAACCGCAGACCCGAGCGCATCAGCCAGTCATTTTGCGGCATGACCGGGACATCGACAGTCAGGACGAGCACCTGGATTCCGGCGTCGCGTGCCCGGTCTATGATCCTCTGCGTTACTGACGTATCGCGCGCCGAGTAGAGCTGGAACCAGGAGTGGGAGGGTGCGGTGCGGGCGATTTTTTCGACCGGGGCTATGCTGCCGCCGGACAGAATGAAGGGAATGTCCGCGGCGGCCGCGGCCTGCGCGAATAACGTGTCCGCGTGGCGTCGAAAGTAGTCTGCATAGCCGATCGCCGAAATGCCGAATGGCTGGGAGTAGGCCCGGCCGAAAACGGTCACGGCGTGAGCGGGCTCGGCGATGTCAACGAGGGACTGCGGACGGAAGAGATAGTCTTTGAAACGCTCTACGTTGCGCCGGGGTCCGTTTCCATTGCCGCTGCCGGTCTCCATCGGCTGCGAAACAAACTCCGGCAGCCTTCTGAGGGCCAGCGCCCGCAAATCATCGATTGTAACGGCTCGACTCACATTGGCCATGTGAGGGCTACTGAGGCGGGAGTTGCCGGGCGCTGGGACGTGAGCTGAAGCGCTCGTACCACGCATGCAGCCGTGTTAGTTCAGGAAGCTCGGTGAACCCGAATCGCACCGCAAATCTCAGTCCGGCGAACAGGGTGCAGTCAGCGACGGTGGGCTGGTCAGAAGCCAGGAAGGACTGATCCGAGAGCTTTTCGTTCAGCAACCTCAACAACGGCATGGCCCGATCATGGCTGTCTGACGCAATGTCCGCGCTTTGAACAACGGGGCGGCCAGGCCGTGTCGCGAAGTAAGGATGCGTATGGGCCGCGTACGTACTCAGCAGGCTGAACGCCTCACTGGCGACGCGTTCCAACCCGCGCACGCGGGCCCTCTCCAACGCGGTGTTGCCGATCATGGCCGGTTGCGGAAACAACTCCTCCAGGTACTCGACAATCGCTGCCGACTCCGCAATGAACGTGCCGTCATCGGTTTCCAGCACGGGAATCTTTCCCGCCGGATTCTTGCGCAGAAACTCAGGTGTTCTTTGTTGCAGGCTTTGAATATCCACGTGGACGCGGGGAATCTGCAGCCCTTTTTCTGCCAGGTAGAGGGTGACCCGCTGGCAGTTCGCAGCCGCGGGGAAGTCGTACAATTTCAACGCGCTACCCGCAGGTGACGATCCAGGAAAGAGATGATCAGCGAGCTGATGTGGTTGAAGGCGTACCCGTTGGGGACGACGTCGCCGTAGTGACCCACCCATGGAAGCAGCTCGAGCTCCACCTGCGTGTTACCACTCGCGGCGATCTTGTCGCGCATCATGATGGACTGCTCGACCGGGCAATGAAAATCGTGCCTGCCATGAATCAACAGGACGGGCTCGTCGATGAGCTGGGCGTAGCTGATGGCCTGGACTCTCTCATAGTGAGATCGTTGGGTGACCGGGTCGCCGAGCCAGGATTTGAACAGCTCGTAGCGGGACGGGGCGTAGGCAGCAGCGCCAATGGCGAGTTGCAGGAAGTCGGTTGCAGCACCAAACGTGACAGCAGCGCAGATGCGTTTATCGAGAGCGACCGCGCGCAGGGCCGCGTTCGCTCCCCGGGAACCACCGAATACGGCAATCCGCTTGGGGTCCGCGAAATTCTGCATCAGCAGCCAATCGATCGCGGCGCTGATGTCATCGGGATCGTGTATGGGCGAGGCCGCCCGCCAACTGGTGGTCAGGGCGTTGTAGCCGGCTGTCCGCAACCGCGAGCAGGCCCACTCCATGATTTCGAATAGTCCGCCCTCGGTCCCGCCGGGGCAGGCGATGACGACAGGCGCCGGACCGGGCGATTCGGCCCGATACAGCATCATCTGCAGATTCGTCGTGCCACAGGGGACTTCGACGATCTCGCCGGTGGTCTTCAGCGGGCCATTGTCTGCGGGTATCACGCGGCGAGCTCCTGTGGCGGGTTTGGTATTTTGAATGCAATTCCGTGCATAATGGGCCCATGAACGCATCCAAAACAGACAGCAGTCTGGCGCCGTTGCCGATTCTCGAGACGGAACCATTGCACCTGCGCGCGGCACGGCACCTGCGGACGATGATCATCGATGGACGCCTGGCGCCCGGCGTCGCGATCGACGAACGCAGTCTGTGCGAGCAGTTTGGTACATCGCGTACGCCGCTGCGGGAAGCTTTGAAGGTTCTCGCTTCCGAAGGTTTGATCGAGCTTCTGCCGCGCCGTGGGGCCATCGTTGCGAATATCTCTGTTGAAGATATGCGGGAGAAGTTCGCCGTAGTGCGGGTTCTGGAAGCGTATGCGGCCGGTGTGGTCTGCGAGATTGCGACGCAGGCGCAGATCGACGCGCTTGCGGCCATTCACAAGGCGCTGCTGGCGGCACACAAGAAGCGCAACGCCGCTGTGTATTTCGAGCTCAACGAGAAATTCCATCGCGAAATCGTCATCGCGACCGGCAATAAGACACTGGTGGATATGCATTCCACGCTGGTGGGACATCTGCGGCGGGCGCGCTTCACCGTCCTGAGTGCCCAGACCATGCTGCCGCAGTTCGTCAAGGATCACGAGCGCATCATGAAGGCCATCGCGGCCCGCAAAGGGGAGGTCGCGGCACAGGAGTTCCGGAGGCATCAGATGGCGATCGAACAAGAAACCATATCCTTCTTCGCCAGGAGTGAGGCCGGGGGCGCACAGGGATAGCCGCTGTCGGGTCTTTATTCTGAATGCAGAATATTGAATACATTTGGCGCCGCTTGCAAGTCTTCGGGCCAAAATCGTTTCGCGGCCCTGGGCGGGCTAGCGCTCCGCGCTTGCAAGCGCAGCTTCTCTCACCTTTCGTAGCAGCATCGCGGCGCAGCCCGCACTCAAAGATTATATCGTGAGTGAGATTCCCGGTGCGCCCAAGGACCTGAGCGACAAGGGAATCCTGGCAGACCTGTCCAAATCCGGGAGTGCAGTTTTCCGCCAGGCGTACAACTTACAGCGACCACGCGCGCGCCTGCCATCGGTGTGTTACGTTGCCCCGAACTCCACCACGTCCACAGTTAAAACGAGTGCGACGCTTCTGCACAAACCAGCACGCTCACACCGTGCCGTGACCGCCGCGTGCGCTGGCAATCCGCTCGGGGACCTCGAGCATTTGATGCATCGAGCCCACGTGCAGATGGTGGCGGCCATGGAGCGGCATCTGGCGGCTCACCCGCGTATCGGACAACTTGGCCTGACCGTGCCTCAGTGCGTCGTCGTTCTGACACTCGGGAATGGGCCGGTGAGCTCGACCGGGGATCTGTGCAGGAGTGTTGCGTATGACTCGGGGGCGATGACACGCATGGTGGATCGGCTCGAGGGCAAAGGACTCTTGAGTCGCGCGCGCTCCCGATCTGACCGGCGATCCGTCGAGCTCCAACTGACCGCTCTTGGCAAGGAGATGGTGCCCGAGGTCCGCGAAATCTCCCGCAGCGTTTCGAGTTCCTGTCTGCGGAATTTTTCGATGAGCGAGGTGTTTCGGTTTGAACAGATGCTGACACGGATGTTGGCAAGCGCCGCAGAGGCGAAGCGCGCTGCGCGATAGTGGTCTGGGGGACGTGTAGGAGGCAGAATGGAGATTGAAACCGAGCTCGAGGCTGCGCTTCCTGACGGCTCAATCGTGCCAGCGGCACACATCGAGCAGCGGTATTTCGGTGACTGGATTCACCAGGCGCAGGATGCACACCCGGTGGCACTCGCGCTTCCCCGCACCACCGCCCATGTGGCCACGATCCTTCGGCTCTGCCATGCACGCCGCGTTTCGGTAGTGGCCCAGGGCGGTCGGACGGGACTCGCGGGAGGGGCTGCGCCGTCCACGGGCTGTGTCATCCTTTCGACCGAACGCATGCGCTCGATCGGGCCTCCCGATCCAGCCTCCGCCACGATTGTCGCGGAAGCGGGCGCTGTGTTGGAGGCCGTACAGCGCGCCGCGGATGCAGAGAATCTCTTTTTCCCCCTCGATATCGGCGGTCGCGGCACCTGTACCATCGGCGGCAACATCTCGACGAATGCAGGCGGCAACCGCGTATTACGCTATGGAATGATGCGGGATCTGGTGTTGGGTCTAGAAGCGGTGTTGGCCGATGGTACGGTGCTTACTTCGATGAATGCGATGCAGAAGAACAACACGGGCTACGATCTGAAACAGCTCTTCATCGGTACCGAGGGGACACTGGGCATTGTTACACGCGCGGTGTTGCGCCTGTTCCCCAGACCATCCACTCGACAGACCGCGTTGTGCGCAGTGCCGGACTATGGCCATGTCCTGCAATTGCTGGTGACAGCGAAGCGGCGGTTGGGTGCTGATCTTGCGGCTTTCGAAGTCATGTGGCCTGAGTTCTACCGGCTGGCAACGGAGGTCGCCGGGCTGCGGGCGCCGCTGACACGCGGGCAGGGTGTGTATGTCCTGGTGGAATCCCTCGGATCTGATCCGGTTCGCGACGACTCGGGATTCCAGGAATTCGTCGAATCCGTGCTATCGGACGGCTCGATCACGGATGCAGTCGTTGCCAGGTCGAGCAGGGATTGCGAGGATATCTGGCGCATCCGCGACTCCTCGGCAGAATTTCCCAGGACTTTCTGGCCCTATGTAGGTTTCGATATCAGCATTCCCGTTGGCGCAATCGGCCGCTTTATCGATGAGTGCACGGGGCGTCTGGCGGCTCGATGGCCCGCGGTCCAGACCGTGTGGTTCGGTCATGTCGCCGACAGCAATATCCACATCGGTGTGCGCGGCCCCGATCCGCTCCCGCAGTCCGAGGTCGACGTAATCGTATATGACTGTGTAGGCGAGTATGCCGGTTCAATCTCGGCTGAGCACGGCATCGGCACTCTCAAGCGTGCGTTCCTCGATAGGTCTCGAACCGCGCAGGAACTCGCGGCGATGCGGCTGATCAAACGGGCGCTCGATCCGGCTAACATTCTCAATCCCGGCAAGATCCTCATGCCGGTCACATCGGCTCCGACAGCTTCAACGTGAGCCGGATACTCATTCCAGATAGGTATGATCAGAATAACCGTTCGGAGATAGTGTTGCCGCAAGGACCGGCCTATGCTCGAGGGGTGACGTCAGGCCGAGGGGGTGTTACATGTCCGCCGCCACACAGCGCTTCGTACAACGAAATGTACAACTCGAGCGTGGAGGCGTGCTGCCGGTCGTTGAAACGGCCTACCTGACGCGGGGTCGACTCGAGTCCGACGCGAGCAACGCAGTCCTCGTGACGCACGGCTATACGAGCGGTCCGGACATGATCGAGAGCACTGCATACGCCGCGGAGGGCGCATGGGATGCGATTGTGGGTCCCGGACAGCCGATCGACACTGATCGATACTTCGTAGTGTGTCCAAACGCTCTCGGTTCGTCGTTTGGGTCGACGAATGCCTCGAGTGTCGAGCCTGCCACCGGCAAGCCGTACGGCTCGAGGTTTCCGGAAATTACGGTCAAAGACATCGTGGCCGGACAGAAAGCCCTGCTCGAACAACTGGGCATCCATCACCTGTGTGCTGTGATCGGGCCCTCGTTTGGAGGGGCGCAGGTTTTCCAGTGGGGCGTCGATTTTCCGGACTGCGTAGCAGCGTTGGTCGCCGTCCTCTGCGCACCTTCCATGCAAGGTAACCCCGCGCAGATCGAGGCTCGCCTCGCGGGCGATCCGCATTGGAAGGGCGGCGATTACTACGAGACGGGCGGGATGGAGGGGGTACTCGAGGAGATGCGCGCGGCCTCGCTTCGGCGCTTCGGAATTGATGCCGTACTCGAGCAACGTATTGCAGATGAGGCTGAGCGCGCGCGCGAGCTCAGCCGCCTGGCACGGAATTGGGCGCAACGCTTCGATGCCAACTCATTGTTGATTCTCATGAAAACGATGGCGCGTTTCAACGTCACTGACCAGTTACATCGCATCCGCGCGCCACTGCTCTATGTGCTGTCGCGCACCGACCACATCTTTCCGCCTTCACTCGCGCCAGCGGTGTTGGAGCAGCTGAAAAACGCGGGTGTCAGCACACAATACTTCGAAATTGACAGCGAATACGGCCACTTTGCCTCCAGCGCTGACGCCGCGAAATGGACGCCAACTCTGCGGGAGTTCCTGCGGGGAATTGCGGCGTTCCAAACGGGGCGGTCGCCGGAGTAATTTCGCAGACATGGAGCGCTGGATGAACGGCAACCCGGGACAGACTACCGAATCTCAGCAACCGGTCACTGACGATGTGCCCGTCTTGATATCCGGATGCGGCCCGGTCGGTCTGATGATGTCGATCCTGTTGTCACGACAGGGCATTGACAACATCGTGCTCGAGAAGCGTGCTGGCGTGAGCAATCTGCCGCGTGCGCGGGGAATCACCGCGCGCAGTGTCGAGATTCTGTCGCAATTGGGTCTCGGACCTGCTGTTGATGCGATTTCGCTGGCGCCGCGCTGGCTGCAGCACTTTGTCTATACGGAGAAACTGGCCGGCGAGTTGGTCGGCATGATGCCGACCCAATCCATGAGGCCGGGCGCGCTGGCGGCCTGGTCCCCGTGCGATTACAAGGTGGCGGCGCAGGATCGGATCGATCCAATGCTCTACGACCATGCGGCCGCGTATCCCCAAACGCAGATCCGGTTTGGAGCGGAGCTGTTGAGCTACGAGGAAACGCCGGACGATATCATTGCGAATGTACGCACCGCGGGCAACATCTCCCGGATCAGGGCGCGGTACTTAATTGGTGCTGATGGTGGCAAGAGCTTGCTGAGGCAGTTGGCCGGAATCGGGGAGACGGGACGTCTCGGCTTCAACTCTTATGTCAACAATCACATCCGTGTTGATCTCGAGCGGTTCATCAAAGGACGCGAAGGCGCTCTGATCTGGACCCTTGCGCCGGGACATGAAGGGCTCTTTCAAATCCTGGATGGCCAGCAATACTGGGCCGTTCAAATCCAATACGACCCCAAGACAGATCATCCGGAAAGCTGGACCGAGGATCGGGTTCTCAGAACTCTGCGAGCGATGATCGGTGACCCTGCAGCCGACGAATTGCCTATCGAGATCCTACGGAGCTATACGTTCACGCTTTCCGCGACGATTTCTGAACGGCTGCGTGCCGGTCGTATGCTTCTCGTCGGAGACGCCGCGCATCAAGTTCCCCCCTTTGGCGGCTTCGGACTGAATACAGGAATTCAGACCGCACACAACCTGGCGTGGAAACTGGGTTGCGTTCTTCGAGGCGAAGCGGACGACGCTCTATTGGATAGCTTCGATTGCGAACGCCGCGAAGTTGCGACACGTGTCTGTGAGTTCGGGCGAGTCAATGCGGGCTACATCGGACAACTCATGCGCGCGGTTCGGGCTGCCAGTTCCACCGATGAAAAGCGCGAGATCGTCGCGGGCTCGCGTCAATACGGAAATTGGGTCGGGCTCGATCTGGGCGTCCACTATGAGGGAGAGGGCGCTTTCATTGCCGATGATGTACCTGTCCCGTCGGTTCCCGACCCCATCGTTGACTATGTTCCGCATGCCAAGCCAGGACATCGAGCGCCACATTTGTGGGTACGCCGCGGCGATGAGCGCATTTCGACCGTACTGCTTTTCGATCGATTCGTGCTTCTGACGGGCGCCGACGGCGCCCGCTGGATCCAGGCCGTCCGAGTCGTGCGCGAGCAGGGGTTGGCCCAGCTCGAGGCTCATGTTGTTGCCGCGGGCGGCGATCTGATCCCGGAAGGCGATTTCTGTGGGCTGTATGGCATAACCCCATCCGGCGCCGTACTGGTCAGACCCGACGGTCATGTCGGCTTTCGTACGCCCGGGAGTGTGGCTGATCCAGTTGCTGTTCTCGTCGATGTGTTCGACAGAATTCTATGTCGCGCGGCGCTGCGTAAAACTGGGGAGCATGAATGACTGCACTGACACTCGAGAAGGCCGCGTGCATTGTCGATGCCGCGCTGCGGCACGGCAGGCAGCTTCAACTAAAGCCCCTGACAGTAGCCGTGTTGGATGCCGGGGGCCACCTGTTGGCATTCAAACGCGAGGACCGGTCGGGCATTCTCAGACCTGAGATTGCGCACGCGAAGGCTTGGGGAGCGTTGGGCATGGGACTCGGTAGCCGGGCCTTGGCGCAGCGTGCGACAGCGGCGCCCGCATTCTTTGTCTCGTTGGCCAGCACTTCGGAAGGCCGGCTGATCCCGGTTCCGGGTGGAGTACTGATCCGCGGGACAGACGGCGAGGTGCTGGGCGCGGTCGGAATCAGCGGTGACCATCCGGATCAGGATGAGGCTTGTGGGGTGTTCGGTGTGGAAAACGCGGGGTTGACTGCGGATCCCGGCGCTCCGTGAGCAACACGATCGAATCGCAGGTAACGGGTGGAGACGCGGTTATCGCCGCTCTGGTCCGTAGCGGAGTGGACACTGTGTTTGCTCTCCACGGCGCGCACATTGAGACGCTGTTTCGAGCCTGTGGCGAACAATCAGTTCGCCTGGTCGATGTGCGACACGAGTCTTCTGCCGGGTTTGCGGCCGAAGCCTATGCCCGGGTTCGGCGCAGTCTGGGTGTGGCTGTGGTCACCGCCGGTCCGGGATTCACCAACGTAATCACTTCCATGGCCAACGCGTTTGAAGATCAAACGCCGGTCCTGTATCTCGCAGGATCCGCGCACTTGCGGGAAGCCGAAAGTAATGCCCTGCAAGCCGGTATCGATCAGGTTGCTCTGGCCAGGCCGGTGACCAAGTGGGCCCATCGCGTCATTCTCACCGAGCAGATTCCTCGCATGGTGGCCCAGGCGATCCGAATAGCGACCTCGCCACCGTGCGGGCCGGTTCTGCTCGACATACCCATTGACGTCCTGCAGGGAGTAGTGTCCCCGGGCGCTGCCCACTTTTCGCTCGCCGTTGAGCTGCCTCAACTTCCCGACCCGCAGGCTCTTGCAGGTGCAGTCGTGCTCCTGGCCAGCGCGCAACGCCCGGTGTTGATGATCGGACAGGGGGTTGCTCAGGCCAGTGGCGAAAGGGAGCTGTTGGAGTTCGCCGAGCACTGGGGGGCGCCTGTGTTTGTCGATGGCTTCGCGACCGGAATTTTTCCAAGCGATCATCCGCTCTATGGTTCGAGCTTCTATAAGCTCGCGGAGCTGGCGGAAGCCGGCCAACGTCCTGATGTTATCCTGGCGCTGGGCGTGCGCTTTGGACTGACGAGCGGCACCATGAGCGATGTCGCCATTCCGGCGGATGCGAAAATCATTCAGATTGGCGTGGACGCAAAGGAGATCGGCAGGATACGACCGGTCGAGATTGGATTGCGTTCGGATCCACGCTACGCACTTCGTGCACTCATCGCACAGGTCGCGAGCAGGAATCTGAACGTTCATCAGGACTGGACTCGTTACGTCCGCGATCGCCTCCGCGCGCGAGCACAACGCATCCAGGGAAGTTTTGCCGGAGTCAGCGGACGTATTCATCCGTTGTTAGCGTGCCAGGCAGTGGTGGATGCGTTGCCGAGGGATTGCATCCTGATCAGCGATGGCGCGGAAGTCAGCCATTGGCTGGACGAGGTCGTTCGTCGAGTTGCACCCAGGAGTTTCCTGCCGCATGGCTGCTTCGGGTGTATGGGCATGGGCCTCGGGATGGCTATGGGAGCCAAGGCAGCGTTCCCGGACAGACCTGTCGTCTGTACGAGCGGTGATGGATCGATCGGTTTTGCCATCGCCGAGTTCGACGCAATGGTGCGCAACCGTTTGCCATCGGTCACGGTCGTACTGAACAACCGCGCCTGGGGCTCGTCCCTGCATTTCCAAGAGCGCAATTCCGGTCCCGATCGGGTTCATGGTACCCGGCTCGCTGCCGCGCGCTACGACGAGGTTGCGGTGGCGCTGGGCGGCAGAGGCATACGAGTAACCGAGGTTGATGCGATCGGCCTGGCAATGCGGGAGGCACTTTCCAGCGAGCTTCCGACCTGCATCAACGTAGAAGTGGAGTTGAGCGCGGCTCCGCCCAACATGAAAGTCTTCGCCCGGCGATGAGCAACTCGCTTTGGCTTCGCACATCGCGCCGCGATCAATAATACAGGAGAAGGCCGTGACCGCCGACCCGTCCGTGTTGGTGTCTGAGCACCCGATCGATCCGTTCGAAGTCATCGACCGATCCAGAATCAGTTCACTGCAATGGTGGGTGATGGCGATCTGCATGCTGACGGCCATGTTCGACGGGTTCAACACGCAGGCGCCAGCCTTCATCGGCGCGCCCATGGCGAAGGAGTGGGGCATTCCCTTCTCGACGCTCGGCTTGGTTTTCAGTGCCGCGCTCATCGGATCGGTCATCGGCACCTCCTATCTGGGTGTGCTGGCCGACCGTGTCGGCCGCAAGCCGCTCGTCATTGCCAGCCTGCTGATCTTTGGCGTCCTGACGCCGCCATGCGCCTGGGCCGGGCGGGCGGACGTGCTCATTGTGTTGCGATTCCTGGCCGGCATCGGTCTTGGCGGGGCGATGCCCAACTTGATTGCCCTGGCGTCTGAATATGCCCCGGCGCGTAAGCGCACAACCCTCGTAACCGTCACTCTCTGGGGATTTCCGCTGGGCGCAGTGCTCGGGGGGCTTGCCGCGTCCTGGATGATCGGGCAGTTCGGCTGGCGGTCTGTGTTCTACCTGGGGGGTGCGGCGCCGCTTCTGCTTGCTGGAATGGCCGTCTGGCTTCTTCCAGAGTCACCGCGCTTTCTGGCGCTGGCCGACGACCGCTCCGCTCCACTCGCACGGATATTGGCGAAAATCGCCCGTCAGCCGGTAGCTTCGGGCTATCGTTTTGCAGTGTCCCGGATGCCACGCGGATCCGGGTTCAACACGATCGTGCGGGAAGGGCTGCTCGGCGGTGCGATCCTGTTGTCGGTCACGATGTTTGCGAGCCTCCTCCTGACATATCTTCTCATCAGCTGGGTACCTACATTGTTGGTGCAGTCCGGTGTGAAGGTCGGCGACGCCGCACTCGGCACGGTTGTACTCAACATGATGGGAATTGCCGGCAGTTTTTGCGTCGCGCGAGCGACGGAAGGCAAGTCCTACGCGGTCGCGGCATTGGCCGCGGGCTACGTAGGCGCAGCGGCAGCTACCTGGGCGATCTCCGCGGCTTCCGGCTCCTACATGGGAACCCTTTTGGCACTCTCGGCCGGCGGCTTCCTGCTCATAGGCACCCAGATCTCGGTCGTTGCCTACTCGGCAAGCTATTTCCCCGTCTACGTTCGCGGGGCCGGGATTGGGTTGGTCCAGGCCGTCGGCCGGACCGGTTCGCTGGTTGGGCCAATCATCGCCGGAGTCCTGTTGGCCCACGGCATGACCGGGCAGCAATTGCTGCTCGCCGGCATTGTGCCTGCCCTGCTTGCCGCCGGCTCCCTGACAGCAATGAGCCGGCTCGCCCGGCGTACGCTTCCGGCAACTGCCGTACTCGCGCCTAAATCCTGATGTCTGCGAATATCAGAGCCGCTGTTCGGATGCTGGCTGGCACTGTTGCCGTCGCAATGGTGTCGGGGTTGCCTGCCGTCGCGCAATCTCCTGCGACCGCCCCGCAGCCGCTGCGAAATTCCGTGAACGATGCATCCGCCCGCACGGAGTTCGGGTTTGGAATCTTCCAGCAGAAATGTCTTTCCTGTCACGGCAAGGCACAGTACGAGCGCGCGCCAACGCCCGCTGCCCTGCGGGAGATGTCTCCCGAGCACATCTACGACGTGCTCTCGAACGGGATCATGTTTCCGATCATCGGTCAGCAGCTGAGCGAGCACGAGCGCAGGCTGGTGGCTGAATCGATTTCGGGGCGATTGATGGGTACGGCGGCTTCGGGGGATGCCGCAAAAATGCCCAACCGGTGTGCCGCGAATCCACCTCTGAAGGATCCCGACAGCGGACCGAGTTGGAATGGTTGGGGTGCCGATCTCGGCAATACCCGTTTCCAACCGCGATCCCGAGCCCAACTCAACCTTCGCGACGTACCGAAGCTGAAGCTGAAATGGGCATTCGGGTTTCCGGATGGATCCTCCGCTTATGGGCAGGCGAGCATCGTAGCCGGTCATGTCTTTGTCGGTGCTGATACAGGCTACGTTTACAGCCTGGATGCCGCGACCGGCTGCGTTCACTGGTCCTTCGAGGCGAAGGCCGGCGTGCGCAATGCCATGACGGTGGCGAAGCGCTCAGAAGGCGCCAATGGTTCCTACGCCATTTTCTTCGGCGACATGAAGGCCAACGTCTACGCTTTGGACGCCGACAGTGGACATCTGCTCTGGATGAATCACGTCGAAGAAAACATCACGGACCGAGTGACTGCCGCCCCTGCGTATTACGAAGGCCGGCTGTACGTTCCGATTTCCTCGTGGGAGGAGTTTCGGGCGGCGGACCCAACCTATAGCTGCTGCTCTTCAGTGGGCGCAGTGGCTGCTCTTGACGCCCACGATGGCCGGACACTGTGGAAGACCTATGTCATTCCGCGGCGGCCTGGGCCCACTCGCAAGAACAGCCTGGGCATACAACAGTTCGGGCCCGCTGGAGGCTCGGTGTGGAATACACCGACGGTTGATCCTGCCAGGCACGCAATCTATGTCGGCACCGGGGACGGTACGACTTATCCCGCCGCGGATACGACCGATGCGGTCCTGGCCTTGGATATGGCCTCCGGTAAAGTCCTATGGTCCTACAGAGTGCACAAGAACGACTCCTACCTGGTCGGTTGTGCGGCGGATTCACCCGGCAGGTCCGACAATTGTCCCCAAGTCCAGGGGCCGGATTGGGATATTCCTGGCTCCGTCATCCTGCGCCGGGTTGGCTCGCAGCCGCTCCTCATCGTTGGGACGAAGCCCGGCGATGTTCTCGCGTTGGATCCAGCAAAATCCGGTGAGCTCGTCTGGCGCAAGAACGTGAGCGGCGGCGCGCGCGCAGGGGATGGTCCAAACTTTCCAACGGGTGTTCGCGAAGGAGTGCAGTGGGGCGGGGCAGCCACTGAGGACACGGTCTACTATGGGTTGTCCAATGGCGGCGCCGTCGCCATGAGCCTGGCTTCGGGCAGCCGGGTATGGTTCACGCCCCTGGACAAACATGTAGACCCTAACGTCAACAATTCGGCAGCCGTTACCGCTATACCCGGAGTGCTGTTCGTTGGCGGCGGGAACGGTCGCCTGCATGCGGTGGCGACGAAGGACGGCCGTGAGCTTTGGTCCTTCGATACGGCAAGGGTCTTTGACACTGTGAACGAGGTGCCTGCGAAGGGCGGCTCAATCTCGGCGCCGGGTGCTACGGTGGCGGGCGGAATGCTATTCGTTGGATCGGGCTACTCGATAACGTCGGGAGACCCTGGCAACGTGCTACTTGCCTTCGCCCCATGAAAATGCGGAGTGTCGCGGGTCTTTGCGTGCTTGGATTGCTGATCGAATCCGCTTGCGCATGGGCAGCGGTGCCGGCTCGGGTGGCCCCCACCTTCACGGCCGCGCAGTCCGCTAACGGTCAGGCTGCCTATGGGCGACTCTGCGCACGTTGCCACGGGCCCAATCTCAATGACGGGGAATTTGGCCCGCCGCTGCGCGGCAAAGTGTTTGTTGACCGGTGGGGAGGGCATTCCTTGGCGGAGCTGGGCACGCTGATTGAGACGACCATGCCACCGGATTCACCCGGATCTGTGGGTGATCGCAGCTACACGGAACTCTTGGCATTCCTACTGTCGCAAGCGGGTGCTTCTGCGGCTGATGTCGAGCTCCCCTCTGAGCGAGCAGCGTTGGAGTTGGAGCTGTTCCCCGGAGAGCCAGGCGTGCTCGATAGCCGTGCTCTGGGTCCAAGTGGCGGTCTTGCCCCGGGGACCGTGTTGCCAGCGTGGCCTGCGAAGCGTTCTATGCCCGAAACCCTCACGCCCGTGACCGATGCAATGTTGCAATCGCCACCGGATGAAGATTGGCTCACCTGGCGGCAGTCCTTCAGTGCTGCAGGCTTCAGCCCGCTGGCGCAGGTCAATAAGCAGAATGTCGGTACGCTGCGGTTGGCTTGGGCACTGGCATTGCCGGCCGGACCGAACGAGGCAACGCCGCTCGTGCATGATGGTGTGATCTTCGTCCATAGTTACAACGATCATGTCCTGGCCTTGGACGCAGCCACGGGGGACGAGCTTTGGCACTATGCGCGCAGGTTACCCGACGGTGTCACCCCGAGCGTACAGCGAAACATCGCCCTGTATGCGGACATGTTGTATGTCGGGACCTCCGATGCCCATGTGGTGGCACTCAACGCCAGGAGCGGCCGGGTAGTCTGGGATCAGCCGCTCGCGGATCCGCACATCTGGCGGGTGAGCGGGGGGCCCCTCGTGGCTTCCGGCAAGGTGATGCAGGGAGTGGTCGGGAGAGCCCCCGGAGGCGCTTTTATCGTCGGTTTGGATGCCGCTACGGGCGCGGAGGCGTGGCGCTTTCACAGCGTTGCGCAGCCTGGACAGCCCGGAAATGACAGCTGGAATGCCGCACCCCCTCAACAGCGAAGCGGCGGTTCTGTCTGGACAGCCGGCAGTTATGATTCACAATTGAAGCTCGCGTTCTTTGGCCCCGGGCAGACCTACGACACCGCGCTGCTCCAGCACTCCACCAGGAAGCACGGCGTCAGCAATAGTGGCCTCTACCTGGACAGCACCGTGGCGTTGGATCCTGCCACCGGTCGAATGGTGTGGTACTTCCAACACCTGCCGAACGACCAGTGGGACTACGACTGGGCCTTCGAGCGCCAGATTGTGCAACTCCCGCTCGACGGCAGGCTTGCGAAACTGGTCATCACGGCGGGCAAGCTCGGGATCTATGATGCGCTGGATGCGGCCAGCGGCAGGTACGCTTTTTCGATCGACTTAGGCATTCAGAATCTCGTCACTTCCATCAACCCGAAGACCGGCGCGAAGGCGATCGATCCGGGGCGATATCCGGATGGCAACCGGCCGGTGTCGGTGTGTCCCCATCCCGGGGGAGGCCGCAGTTGGCTACCGGGCTCCTACAATCCGCAAAGCCAAATTGTGTACCTGCCGATGGTCGAGTCGTGCATGGATATGATTCCGATGGAGAAGGGTGAGAGGGGGTCTCTCAGTTCCGGCTATCGATGGGCGCTTCGGCCGCGGCCCGATACCGACGGAAAATACGGTCGTATCCAAGCAGTGAATCTTGCCACTCGTAAGACCGTATGGGTCTCCCGTCAGCGCGCGCCGCAAACTAGCGGAGTGTTGGATACCGCCGGGGGTGTGGTTTTCGCCGGAGCGTTGGATCGTTGGTTCAGTGCCTACGATGACGCCTCGGGTGAGCTACTTTGGAAACAGAGGTTGAGCGATGTACCCAGTTCGGCACCCATCAGCTTCGCTGCCCACGGTAAGCAATACGTAGCAATGGTGGTGGGCTATGGAGGCGGTCAGGCCATCACATTTCGTAACCTCGTACCTGAAATCTCCGTGCCTCCGGCGCGCAGCTCATCGATTTGGGTGTTTGAGCTACCTTGAACGCGTTGAGTCGCTGAACAGACGGTGAAATAGCGCGCGCAGCCACTTATTTGCCGGCTCGCGGTGGGAGCGCTCGTGCCAGTAGAGACCGATCGACACCTGCGGCAGTACGAGCGGCGGACGGACCAGTTGCAGCGAGAGCTCCTGCGCGAGCATCGTGCCGACGCGCGCAGGCAGCGTGGCAACGGCATCGGTGTATTTCGCGACCATTGCGGCAGCCATGAAACCGGGGACTCTGAGCGCGATGTTGGCAGGTGGCAGAGCGGCTGTGAGAAGCCGATCCAGCTCCCCGTGCACATGTGTCGCTTCGTACGCGCTGACGACGACGTGTCGCTCTTCACAGAATGCCGAGAGGGACGGGCGCGCAGTGAGCCGCGGATGACCCTGCCGTGTCACACTAACATAGCCCTCAGTAAAGAGCCGTTGACCGCGAATAGTCTGTCCCAAAGAGGGGAATGGGCCGACGGCGAGATCGATATCGCCGCCTTCCAACTTGAGGGCCAATCGCTCAGGGTCGATCTGGACCGCATGCAATAAGACGCTGCAGCCTTCCTTTTGCAGGTCGTGCATGACCTGCGGCAGCAAGCGGATGATCCCGACATCGCTGATGAAGAGTCGAAACAGGCGCTCCGACTGTTGTGGATTAAACTCCTCTGCTGGCGCATCGAGCTCTCGCGCCGCCAGCAGGACATCTTGAATCGTGCGCTGGAGCGTCAGTGCCCGGCGGGTGGGTTCCATACCGTGAGCTGCCCGCACCAGTAGCGGGTCGTCGAACCGTCGGCGCAGTCTCGCGAGAACCTTGCTGACCGCCGGCTGCGAAATTCGCAGCGCCAGTGCTGCACGGGTGAGGCTGCGCTCAGCCACCAACGTGTTTAGCACGCGGAGTTCCCATAGAGTGAGCCGGTCGTTCATACCGACTAAGAATAATCGGAATAACCGTTCAGAGATAGTGTTGCCGCAGGGGCCGGCCTATGCTGGCGACGCGATGTTGTACACCCCCCGGAGGGAGTGCCTTGCGTCTTTACTCCAACCGTGAGCGACCCTTCCACCTGGGCCCGCTGGCCCTGGAACGTCTGCGACGGGCATCGACGCCCATTGCGACGACGGGCGAGCTTCCTCAAGATGATCATCTCGCTTCGGTGGAAGCAATCTCGCAGGTCATTCCGGAGTACATCAGCCTGTTCAGCCGATATCTCGCCGCCTCGCCCGCGGTGGCCGAGGCGCCGGTTCCAGCTGATCCGACCGTACGAGCTAACAACCTCAAAGCCCACGCGTATTTCCTGGACGCGGCGCTGGTCGGCTGCTGTCAGATTCAACCCGATGACTGGACGACGGTCGACAATCCGGCGCATCGCTATGCATGTGTCTTCGTGGTGGAGTTCGCTCGGGAGCCGCAGCCCGGGGATCCGGGTGATCGCTGGATTCGCGGCTGTAACGTCGCGCGCACCGACTTACGCTGTGCTGAGCTGGCTGTTGTGCTTTCGGGTTATGTACGGGCGATGGGGTTTGAGGCGCAAGGCCATTTTTGTGGCAATACTCAGCTCGATTTGGGCCGGTTGGCCGTTCGCTCCGGCGTTGCACGACCCGGTGAGGCGGGTCAGCTCGAGGCGCCGTATTTGCGCCGCGGCTTTCGCATCGGCGTGATCAGCACCAACTACGAGCTGCAGACTGATTTGCCTTTGGCGCAGGATGGCTCTCTGGAACCGGACGATCCGGATGTCGAGCAGGGTGTGGGCGGAACACTGCCCGCCTCGCGGTACGAGGTGGAGGAGTCGCGCCCGGTGCATCTGGGGCGCTATCCCATGGAGACAATCAAGCGCGTTGATGAGCCGACCACGCTGATCATTCGCGAAGAGATCCAACGGGTCCCCAAGCGCGGCGATTTCTTCACGCGCGCGGCCGCGGGCGACCTGGGCGAGGCGGCCAAGCGCGAACGGTTTCGTTTTGCGATGAAGCATCCCTATGCTCTGGGCATGCAGCCGCTCATCCAGAACATGGTGCCGTTACAGGGGACGCGCGATAAATTTCCGCCCGTCGCCGCCCACCAGGACGAACGCGCAAATGCGGAGGCGATCAAGGCGCTTGGTTATTTCCTCGGCGCGGATTTCGTAGGTGTCTGTCGTGCCGAGCCCTGGATGTACTACTCGCACGATCACCTGGACGGTCACTCCATCGACGCCTATCACGACTACGCCGTGGTGATGTTGATTGATCAGGGCTTCGAGACCATGGACGGCGCTTCAGGCGACGATTGGATCAGCGCCTCCCAGTCAATGCGCGCGTATATGCGAGGTGCGGAGATTGCAGGCGTGATGGCGGCGCACTGTCGGCGGCTGGGCTATTCCGCGCGCGCGCACAGCAACGCTCACTCCGAGGTGATACATAACCCCGCCATCCTCATGGCCGGTCTTGCGGAGGTCTCGCGGATCGGAGACACGTTGCTGAATCCCTTCATCGGCCCGCGTTCGAAATCCGTGGTATTCACGACGGACTTTCCGATGGAAATCGACAAGCCAATCGACTTCGGGCTGCAGGACTTCTGCTCGCAATGTCTCAAATGCGCTCGCGAGTGCCCGTGCAACGCCATCACCTTCGGCCCGAAGGTGATGTTCAATGGGTACGAGATCTGGAAGGCCGATGTTGAGAAATGCACAAAATACCGTGTGACCCAAACGAAGGGCTCGGCGTGCGGTCGCTGTATGAAGATGTGCCCGTGGAACCGAGAGGACACCGTGCAGGCGCGTGAACTGATGTTGCGCTCGGTCCATTCACCGGCCTCGCGCGCCGCGATCATTCGTGCGGATGATGAGGAGGGCAACGGCACGCGCAATCCCGTCAAGCGCTGGTGGTTCGACCTCGAAATGGTTGAGGGTGTTGCAGTGAAGCCCAAAGCGGGAACCAACGAACGCGATCTGAATCTCGGGCGGGAGCAGAAGCTCGCGGCGATGCAAAAGCTCGCGCTCTTCCCGCCGCAACTGCAGCCCAAGGGCGGCACTACAGTGTCACAAACGGTGCCCGTGGATCGGCTTGCAGGCATGAAGCTCTACACGGAAGCCGAATCTCCTGCCGCAGCACGCGAGCGTGTCGGCGGCGCGGCGGAGGTGAAGCCGGGATGATCTCGACCGACGTGCTCATCAAGGCCGCAGACTTGCCCATACCCGCCGAATGCGGCGGTTGCTGTCTGTGCGCCACTTGCCACGTTTATGTCGAGCCTGACTGGCTCGAGCGTCTGCCCGGCATTGAACAGGATGAAAGCAACACGCTGCTGGAGGCGATCGCGGCTCGGGACAACTCGCGGCTTGCCTGTCAGATCCGCATGACTGTCGCGCTGGATGGTTTGCGGTTGCGGCTGGCGCCGGTTCCCTAGCGACCGCCTGCGGTTAAAGGAAAGCATTGCATGACTTATATCGTCACCGAGGATTGCATCAACTGTAAACACATGGATTGCGTGGCGGTTTGCCCGGTTAACTGCTTCTACGAAGGGCAGAACATGCTCGTCATCCATCCAGATGAATGCATCGACTGCGGTGTGTGCGAGCCGGAGTGCCCGCCGCAGGCGATCCTGTCCGACGCCCATCCCAGCGCCCAGAAATGGCTCGCCTTGAACGCCGAATACGCGAGGAAGTGGCCGAACATCAGTAGTAAGGGCACTGCTGCGCAGGATGCGGCGGCGTGGAATGGGGTACCGGACAAGTTTGAGAAACACTTCTCACCGGACCCGGTGAGCGGCAAGGTGGACCCGGCGCAATGAGCCAGGCAGCCAGGACCCAGGTGGCCATCATCGGTGGCGGTCCGGCGGGGATGCTGCTGAGTGAGCTCTTGCACCGCAGTGGAATCGACAGTGTCGTGTTGGAACGGCACACGCGCGAGCATGTCCTGGCGCGAATTCGGGCGGGCGTGCTCGAGCCGACCACGGTGGAGGTCCTGCGCGCTAACGGGCTCGGTGAGCGCATGGATAGGGAGGGACATCCCCACGATGGCATGAAGATTGTGTGGGCAGGGCGCGAGAGTTTCTTCATCGACGTACACAAGCACCTGGGCAAACGGTTCATGGCCTACGGCCAGACCAACCTCCAGGAGGACCTGTTCGCCGCTGCGGATCGCCGCGGTGCCAGCGTGCTGACCGGTGTGCAGGTGGTGCGGCCAGTCGATGTGACCGCTGAGCAGCCCTCGGTTACTTTCGAGATCGACGGCAAAACCCGGCGGCTCGAGTGCGATTTTCTCGCCGGCTGCGATGGATTCCACGGTGTCTCGCGCGCCACCATTCCGATGTACGCGCGCCGCGAGTTCGAGAAGGTCTATCCGTTCGGCTGGCTGGGAATCCTCTCGCAGACGCCGCCGTTACCCGATATCACCTATTGCAACCACCCCCGGGGTTTTGCACTCGCATCGATGCGTAATGAGAAGCTCAGTCGGTACTACATCCAAGTGCCCCTCGAAACCCGTATCGCGGAGTGGCCCGATGAGCGTTTCTGGACCGAGCTGAAGTTGCGCTTTCCGCACGAACTGGCCGACGCAATCATCACCGGAAGGTCGGTTGAGAAATCTCTCGCTCCGCTGCGCAGCTTCGTCACGGAGCCGATGCGCTACGGCCGCCTTTTTCTGGCGGGCGATGCCGCGCACATCGTACCGCCTACGGGAGCCAAAGGGTTGAACCTCGCTGTTGCAGATGTCCTCTATCTTGCGCGTGCGTTCGGAGCCTTCTACGGCACAGGTACGACGGAGCTGTTGGACAGCTACAGCGACACTGCGCTGCGGCGCGTCTGGAGCTCGGTAAGGATCTCCTGGTATCTGACAAACCTGCTGCATCGCTTCCCGGAAGCGAGTGAATTCGATCAACGCGCGCAAGAGCATGAGTTGGAGTACCTGCGCACCTCGTACCACGCCCAGGTTGCGTTGGCCGAGCAATACGCGGGGTTGCCGCTGGAAGAAACACGTTAGGAGGTCACATGGCAAGCATTGCGGCACAGCCGGCCGTCTCTGAGGCAGTTCAGCGCTTTTTGCGACATGAGCCCAAGCTGCTCATCGACGGCAAGTGGGTCGACTCGAGCGGTCGAGCACGGATTGCCTCGCATGATCCCTCGACCGGCCGGGAGATCACTTCGATTGTCGATGCAACGACGAAGGATGTGGAGCGCGCGGTCGGGGCCGCACGACGTGCCTTCGACGATCGGCGCTGGTCGGGACTTGCGCCCGTCAAGCGCGAGCAGTTGCTGCTGTGCCTGGCGCAGTTGATTGAGACCTACGCCAACGAACTCGCCGAATTGGAGGCATTGGACAACGGCAAGACCAAGGCGATGGCGGGCCATCTGGACATTCCCCACAGCGCCGCCCAGATACGCTATTTCTCCGGCTGGATCACCAAGGTCATCGGGCAGCACGGTGACCTGTCCGGAGCGCCGACCGGTGCGTTTCATGCCTATGTGCGTCGGGAGCCGATCGGCGTCGCCGCGCAAATCGTGCCGTGGAACTTTCCGTTGCTCATGGCGACGATGAAGATAGCGCCGGCACTCGCCGCAGGCTGCACGCTGATTCTCAAGCCTGCGGAGCAGACTTCGCTATCGGCTCTGCTGCTCGGCGAGTTGGTGCTCGAGGCAGGCATACCGGATGGCGTCGTCAACATCCTCACCGGCTTCGGTGAGACGGTGGGCGCAGAACTCGTTCGTCACCCTGGAGTTGACAAGATCGCGTTCACCGGATCTACGAGTGTCGGTAAAGCTATCGCCAGAGCGGCGGCGGATTCACTCAAGCGCGTCACACTGGAGTTGGGCGGCAAGTCTCCGGTCATCATGCTGCCGGATGTCGATGTTGCCCAGGCGAGCGGTGGCGCGGCCAACGCGATCTTCTTCAATTCAGGACAGGTCTGCGTGGCCGGCTCGCGGCTCTATGCGCACGCCGATATTTTCGACCGCGTCGTCGAGGGTGTCGTCCAGGCAGCCGGTGCGCTCAAGCTGGGCCCCTCGCTCTCGAGTGACACCCAGATGGGACCACTGGTATCTGCGGAGCAGCGCGAGCGTGTCATGTCATACATCGAGAGTGCCCGCAGCGCGGGGGCTTCGGTTCTGACAGGGGGGCATGCACCGGGTAGCAGCGGATACTTTGTCGAGCCGACCGTCATCGCAGACGTGAATCCGGGGATGAAAGTGATGCGCGAGGAGATCTTCGGGCCGGTCGTTTGCGCCACGCGGTTTACCGACCTGGAAGAGGTCGCAGCCTGGGCCAATGACACCGAGTTTGGCCTTGCTGCATCGGTCTGGACTCGCGATGTGTCGGCGATGCATAAGCTCGCAGCGCGGCTGAAGGCAGGCACCGTGTGGGGCAACTGCCATACGATCATCGATCCCGCTCTGCCGTTCGGTGGTTACAAGCAGTCCGGCTTCGGCCGCGAGCAAGGTCTCGAGGGCATGTTGAACTACACGGAGACCAAGACTGTGATTGTCGCATTGTGAAATGCACGGCTGTGTCGGCCGAACCGAATACCGTTCCATTTGTACGCCTGCCGGACAAGTCAGAAGGCAGGCTTGCTCCGGCCCCGGGCAACTCCGAGCATGAGGTCCGGCTCGACGGTTGTTTGAAGTGGAAAAGGTGTCGGTGTGGTGAACTTTGCACTTGCGACTCTGAATACGAAGAGCGGTGAGCGCGCCGCGCTGGCCGTTGACGGCGCGTATTTCCGCCTCGACCAGGTGTCGCCGGGGTGGCCCGTGAGCGTCCGCGCGATTCTTGATGAATGGCAGAACGTGTATCCCGGGCTGCTCGCGGCAGCCGATCAGTGCGCCCGCGAGGGATCCGCATCAAGTGCTTTCGTCAGTTCGATGGACGCGCAGCTGCTGACGCCAGTGAGGTTTCCGAACAAACTCATCTGTGTCGGTGGTGTGTATCGGGATCATCTGCTCGAGTTCAACCTTCCAGCCGAACGTTGGAAGAATATGCCGATTTTTCTGCGCGCGCCGACGACGTCGATTGTGGGGCCCGGGCGCACTTTGGTGATTCCCGCAACCACCCATCAGTTCGACTGGGAAATCGAGTTGGCCGTGATTGTAGCCAGTCGACTGAAGAATGCGGATCTCGATACGGCAGCCTCTGCCATTGCAGGCTATTCGGTGGGACTGGACATGACGTGCCGTGACCTGCTGGATCGTGACTCTCCGACAGGAGTTGATTTGGTGCGTGCAAAGGCACAGGACGGCATGGCACCCGTGGGACCCTTCATCCGGCCGGCATCGTTTGTTCGCGACGTGCACAATCTGCGCCTGCGACTATTCGTGAACGATGAGATCAAGCAGGATGGTTGTACGGCGGATATGTTGTATTCAGTGCCGGAGCAACTCAGCACGATCAGCCGATATATCACCCTGGAACCGGGTGACATGGTGTTCACCGGTTCGCCTGCGGGGTCGGGTGCGTCAATCGGCCAGTTTCTGCAGCCGGGCGATCGAATTCGAGCGGAGATTGAGGCCGTTGGGCGCCTGGACGTGGAGGTCGTCGCGCCCGTGATTTGAGCCTCTTCGAGGACCGATCGCATTGAGGCGGATTGCAATAGGGGGATATGCCAAAATGCTACAGGTGAGTGCAGGCGATAAAGTAGTGGCGAGAGCCGGTCAGCGTAAGCGTAAACGGGCCCCTCCGGAGAAGTGGCATGCCATGCGCTCTGCGCTTCGCACGTTGACGGTGCTTCGGGCCTTGAACATTCACAACGGGGCCACCGTCGGCGAGTTGGCGCTCGTCACCGGTATCTCGCGGCCGGCGCTGTACCGGATACTGGAGACTCTTCGCGAAGCCGGATACATCTGTGTCGATATCGCCGGCAAGCATTACTGTCTCACGATGCTGGTGCGCACTCTGGCCGAAGGGTTCTCCGACGAGGACTGGGTCACGCAGATCGCCCGGCCCGCCCTGGCCAGGTTGCAGCGCAAGATCGTATGGCCGACCGACCTGGGAACCTTCCGAAGCAACGGCATGTGGATTCGTGAAACAACCCGGCGCCTGAGCCCGTTGACGATTGATCGTGCTGTGGCGGGTACTCGATTCTGCATGCTGGGCTCCGCAACGGGGCGCGCCTACCTGGCGTTCTGCCGGGCTGACGAACGCGAACAAATACTCTGCAATCTGCGTCTGGCGGTTGAGCCGGGCAACGAGTTGATTCTTCGGCCGGGCCGTCTCGAGGCGATCCTCGAGGATGTCCGCAAGAAAGGCTATGGCTATCGCTACGGCGAGCCCCCGAAGGAGTCCGGCGCTATCGCAGTTCCGATCCTGGCCGGCGAGCGCATCTTCGGTTGCGTGAATATGACATTCATGGCTGCCACATTGACGCCCGAGGAAGCTGCGCGCAAACACTTGACCGATTTGCGTGAAGCTGCCGACACGATCGCGAATGGAACCCGGCAGCTCGAGACTGCCGCATCATCCAGTGTGCCCGGCAAGGTCCGTTAGCCGGGCGTGCTAACCGGGCGAAAACGGCTCGCGTTACGAGTCAACTTCATCGGTAGCTGTGATCATTTTCCGCCAGGCGTACATCTTTAAACCAACGCACGCGCCCTCGAAGTTGTTGTGTTACGGTGAGTTTGAAGTTGGCTGAGCCGGCGATCTGGCCAGGCGCCCTCGGACTGCCGCACAGCCGCGACTGTCTTCGAAAAGGGGGGAGGGGATGGTTACTACACGAACATGTGCTTGGAGTTACGCGGTCACCTTGCTATTGGCCGCCGGTGGCGCGGCTGCTCAGCAGGCGGCAACACGAACGGCGCCACTGGCTGACGCTGACGAAGAAAATGCCGGCGGAATCGGCCTGCAGGAAATCGTTGTCACGGCCACCAAGGTCGGTGAAACGCAGCTGCAGAAGACACCGTTGGCCGTAAGCGTCTACTCCGCGGACCAATTGAACACTTCCGTCGTCAACAACGTCAAGGACCTGGTGTCTCTAACGCCTAACCTGAACGTGTCGCAGGCAACCGCGAGCGCTCAAATATACATTCGCGGAATCGGCAGCAATAACGTCTTCAACGGCTCGGATCCCGACGTAACTGTTCAGTCGGACGGCGTCTATATTGCCCGGGCTTTCGGTCAGTTCGCCGATTTCATCGACGTGGAACGAGTTGAGGTGCTGCGCGGACCGCAGGGCACGTTATACGGTCGCAACGCGGTCGGCGGGACGATCAACATCATCTCGCGGCTGCCGACCGATGACCTCCAGGCCAGGGCACAAGTGACACTGGGGAATTTTTCCCTGCTGCAGACACAAAGCTACGTGAGTGGCGCGCTGGTCAAGGGCCTGGTTGATGCAAGCCTGAGCGCAAACTATATTACTCACAGCCCCTATGTGGATAACCTCGTGCCCGGCGCTCCTGGAGTGGGTGAGGCGAACCGCGGCGGCCTCCGGGGGCAAATACTGTTCAAGCCGACTGACGCGGTGAGCCTGATCACGCGGGCCGACTTCAACAAGAACGCGGAGGATTTCGAAGCATCGTCGCATCTGCTTTTACCCTACGCCCGCGCGCCGATCGCGTCCGCTCTCATAGGTGACTACACCAAGGCCGCGCTCAACTGGCCACAGGTCATCCATGAGCAGATCTGGGGTGTTTCGCAAGAGATCAACGTACGCTTGAGCGAGCCGCTGTCCTTGAAATCTATCACGGCTTACCGCAAGAGCTGGTATCACCTGTCCGTCGACGTCGACGGCACGGAGAGCAACGTCATTGACGGTGCCCAGGCGGATAATTCAAAGCAGGTGAGCCAAGAGCTGAATCTGGTGGCCAATCTCAATCGATTCGATGGAGTGGCCGGGCTGTATTACTTCAACGAGCACGAAGTCAGTCTCGTCAGTTCGGCGCTGCCGCCTCCAGGCCCCAACTTCCAGAATGCGGTGACGCCGGACGCGCACGCTCGTTCCGAGGCCGCCTTTGCACAGGGGACGTACCATCTGTTCGACACTGTGGGCTTGACGGCGGGGATTCGCTACACGAAGGAACGCAAGGAGCTGGATCAGACGTACAACCGTACGTCGCTCGCGAGCGGAGCTGTACTTCCAGGCTATCCATTTCTTGCCAACACAACTCGGGACTTTCACGCGCTGACGCCGAAATTTGGCGTGGACTGGCAGGTGTCTGCGGATGCGCTCCTGTATGCCTCGGCCACTCGCGGCTTCAAGAGTGGTGGCACCAACTATGCCGCCTCCAACGTTGCTGCACTGTCGTTCGCCCCTGAGTACATCTGGAGCTATGAGTCTGGTCTCAAAACCGATTGGCTCGAGCGGCGCTTGCGCCTCAATCTGACCGGGTTCCACTATGACTACACCAACCTGCAGGTGCAATCACTGCTAGGCCCCGGCGTAACGACGATCTCGAACGCGGCCACGGCCAAGATCACCGGCATGGAATTGGAGGCGACTGCCAAGCCCATTCCACAGCTGGTGCTGACGGCAAATTATGCACTGTTGGATGCGCATTACAGCGACTTCCGCAGCGCAAGCGTCCCGGCGATTCTGGGACCCTTGCTGGCCGGATCGCCACGGTTGAATGCCAATGGTACGTTCGATGCAACGGGCAATCGACTGAATGCCGCTGCGCATACTTCCGTATCCACCTCCGGCCAATACAATTGGAACCTGACCAACGGACTGGCCTTCCTGCGGGCGGAATACTATTGGCAATCGCGCGCGGACTATGATCCGTCCAATATCGCGATCATGAGTCAGAAACCCTACGGGGTCACCAACGTATTTCTCGGCTACGACAACGAACAATCGAAATGGGGCGTGCATCTGTTCGCCAAGAACGTAAGCGATACTCACTACCTCATCACGATAGTCGCGAACGGAGTGGAGCCTTCGGCGCAGGCTGCGGCCCCGCGAACATTTGGGGTGCAATTATCGAAGAGCTTCTGAGTGCGACGCCGGCGGCCGGCCCTCAGAGCCAGATTGGATCCGTAGACGGCGTGAGCTCGGGACCGTGCCGCTCATTCGTGTACAGCCGGATCCGGCGACCGTCCGGGTCTTCGAACGCCACCAGCCATCCAACGTACGCTGTCAGGATAGGTGAATGGGGCACGTGCTCGACCTCGAGATGGCCGATCCATTGGTGCAGCTGCGCTCGATCTTCGACTTTCAGTGTGAGTGGGTCAAAGCCTTTGTGGTGCACCGCCTGCTGGGCATTCAGTCGCAGCTCCAGACGCGTGCCCAGATTCGGTACGTCCAGGATGACCGCGTACAGTTGTTTATCTGAATTGAAGTGATCCAGGTGCTTCAGCCGTTGCGCACCCAGGATGCGGCTGTAGAAGTCGCTCGACCGATCGAGATCGGACACGGGGAACTTGAGGTGATGGATACCGACGAATTCAGGACGGGACATGTGAGACTCCTTGCCGACGGTGAGGTGTCATCCAGGGCTCGTGCTCGAGCCGCAGGAACAGGCATCCCGCAAGCGCGAGTAATACAGTGGTCATCAGCAGCGCGGGCTCATAACCACCCGCTCGATCGCGTATGAGACCGTATCCAAAACCGCCGAGCGCCATGCCAACATAGAAAAACATCGCGAGCAAACCATAGATTGTTGCGTAATGGCGCAAGCCGAACAGCCGCGCACAGAAGAACGCCATGAGATCCAGCTCCGCGCCAATGCTGAAGCCCACCAGTACGGTTGCCAGACTGGCGACCGGTGTACTTGGAGGCGTTAGTAGCAGAGCCGCGCCAATCGCGGCCAAGCCCATCACGATGGCCGAGGAGCGGGCGGGGTGGCTCAGATCCAGAACTCGTCCTACCGCGAGACGGCTCAACATGACCGAAAATGCCAGGAGCGACAGATACAGAGTCGCGTTGCGTTCATTGATGCCCCGCTCGATCAGCACGGATTGAAACGCGGACACCAGGCCGATTGAGGCGATACTGATCGCCAGAACTGCCAGACCGAGCAGCCAGAACGCGCAGCTGGAGGTGGCGTCGCGTGTCGAAACTCCATCGCCCGGGCGCGGCTGAGTGGGGACGGATCGCATCGGACGCATCAGAAGCTGAGAGAGGATACCTCCGGCGAGCGTGGTCGCCGCGAGCAGCAGATAGCCGCCTCGCCATCCGTGGAGCGACATCATCAGCCCGATGACTGGAGGAAAGAGAACCGCGACGAAAGCAATACCGAATTGCGCGCACGCCAGGGCCGCACCCCTTGCATCTCGAAATTGAGCCGCGACCAACACCGTGTAGCACATGGGTCCGGTAGCGCAGCCTAGAACATTGAGGGCGATGATTGCTGCATAGTATTCACCAACATTCCCGGAAAGACGGGATAGCCAGAGGTAGGCCAGAACGGCCGACACTACGGAAAAACCCGACATGGCCCGGACGCCAAAGCGGTCGATCAACCGGCCTGCGAACGGGAACGCCAGGGCAGCTATTGGCAACGCAATCAATGCGCCCGCCGCCACCGCCTTCGACCATCCGAACTGGGTCCCCAGCGCGCGTAGGAACATACTGGAGACCGGCGTGTAACAGGGGATCCCGAATCCGAGCCCGATGGTTGCGGCCAACAGATTTCGCCACCCACCTGCGAGCTCGCGCACAAAGGCGTTCACGAGATCACTCGGGGCGACTTCAAAGAAAGTTGTTCGGCCATATCATCGTGCGCCACATGTGCGCGACTGGCGAGCCGTCAAATCCGAGTCCTTCGCGCGGCTGTTTGAAATTCCGCCCGATGATGTCCGTGAACTCCTCCGGATCGACGTGGCAATCGTCGCGGAACGAATAGATGTCATAAATCGTGATGAGGCGCGACGTCATATACCACTTGTGTGCTCGCGCCTCCGCGTGTGCCCGGCGAATGTATTCCGGTGGCTCGTAGTCGGCACCAAAGAACCGATTGTAGGCGTCCGGGTATTTGAAACCGGCCGGCTCGTCTGCGAAATATCGCAGCGCCTGGTGATATTTGATCGCCCAGGCAACTTCCTCGCTGACGTAGGGACCCACGAGTTGCGCGCTCCAATAGCCGTGGTCAGTGCGTAACAGCGCGCCGTTGGAGATGTCGTGCAACAGGCAGGCGATGACTATTTTTTCATCCTGCCCGCCGTCGAGCGCCGCTTTGGCGCTTTGCAACAGGTGTCGGAAGGCTATCTCGCAGAAACGCAGGCGAAAGAAGTCCAATAGCTTCGGCGCCGCCGGCATGCGCTCGAGCGCGGGGTTGTCGCCCATCATGAAGACGCGCTGCGGCGCCAGCTTCGCCAGCATGGCCTTTTCCGGATTGGGCGCACCGGTACCCAGGGTGGCGATGGGCTGCGGCAGGATCATTCGCTCCCGGCCTTCCTGCGGCCAGGCGGCCGATTCGTGCTGCGAAGCTGGAATTTGCGTGTTGGTGGCCATCCAAACTCCTGGAAACTAGATACATTCGACGTGCTATGCCAACGGCGATGCAGGCGACACGTCCTCGCGGGTGATTGTAAGGCAACCCGGAGGGTGTTTCTGTACGCCTGGCGAACAAGTCGCAACACGGCTGCCGGGGCTGTGTACGACTGGCGGACGAGTTAAAACCCGTGCTTGCGCCAGCCGTGGACAGCTCCGAGCATGAGGACTTGCTCGACTGATTTGGAATTGGAACCGGTGTCGGGGTGGTGAGGATGAAAGCGTGGCGGATTCACGCGTTCGGCGACATTTCTGACATGACACTGGATGATGTGCCCTCGTCCGATGTTGCCGACCGTGAGGTGCTGATTCGGGTGTTGTCTGCCAGCGTCAATGGAGCTGATCTTCTGATCGCGCGGGGGCTCTTTCCCCGGATCCGACAGACCGATCTTCCAGTAACCCTCGGCTGTGACTTTGTGGGTATCGTGGAACGGAGCGGAGCGGACGCGGGGCAGTTCCGCGCGGGAGATGCCGTCTACGGGATGGCGAGGCTGGGGGAGGGTAGCTTTGCCGAGTGCGTCGTGGCGGAGCCGGAGACGCTCGCTCCGGTTCCCATGCCATGCGAGGATCTCGCAGCGTTTGCCGCGATCCCGCTTGCGGCACTCACCGCATGGCAGGGCCTATTCAAACATGGGAATGTTCAGCCCGGTCAACGCGTGCTCATCCTTGGAGCAGCCGGCGGTGTGGGTCACTTTGCTGTCCAGATCGCCCGCCATGCGGGCGCGACAGTGTTTGCGACCGGATCTGACGATGATGCCGGGTTCTTGACGGACTTGGGGGCACACGAAGTGGTCGATCGGAACGCGCCGCTCGAGAGGCAGTGCGCTGACATCGACCTGGTTCTCGACCTGGTGGGTGGGCCAACTCAGGAGAGCGCTTCGCGAGTACTCAACGCGGATGGAGCGATCATCTCCGCTGTCAGCGATCCTGACCGGCGGCGGCTGGGAGCCGCCGGTTCCCCAACGGGTTGCCGCTTCATCTGCCAGCGGGATCGGAAGGATTTCGAACAGCTATCGCTGCTCGTGCGCAGCGGCCGGCTGCGCCCCCGTATTGCACGTCGCGTCGCATTCGAGCAGGCACCCGAGGCTCTGAAGCTGCTGGATCAGGGCGGCACGCGTGGCAAGATCATCATCACTGCCTGAGACAACAGGCCGGTCAATTCGCAGGCGCAATCTGCCATCCAATGTCAGTCGAACAATCCTGCCGCCGGACGGACTTCGGGAAAGCTCGCGATATAGTCGATACCGACAGTCAGAAACGCGTCGGAGCGGGTCAGGCAGCCACGCTCAAATCGGATCGAATCAAAAATGGGTGCGTCCTCGGCGATCAATCGCAAGCTGTAACCGCGAAGGATAGCGAGTAATTCCGCGTCCGCCTTTGCGTCGGTACGACCTGATGGATCGGGGCCTATACCGGTAGCGAGGAAACCGCTCGCCCGATTCGCTTCATTGGGGCAGAGCGCATGCATGAGGTAAACATCGCGGCCGTCTCGCACGCTTTTGATGGTGATCGCGGAGACTCCCCACACAATTCGATCCTGGCGGACCGCACCGAGCTCCGGTGCAAATACATCCACTGCGTAGCGGAAGCGATGCGGCTCGCGCTCGACAGTGGACTCATCGATATCCATCCTGAGCTTGTGGACGACCCGGAAATGTTGGATGTCGAAGCTGTTCAAGACGACCGTGTCGCTGGCGACCTTCATGGTCAGTGGGTTGCGGAATACGTCCAACGCGATCGGGCCATCGCCGAAAGCGGGCACATCATATGTGGGCTCAGCTCCATTGAACGCCCAGACAATTCCGAGGGATTCAACTGTCGGAAATACGAATAGTCGGGCGGCCGGGGGTGGCGGATCACCTGCCGGGACCTCGACGCATTTTCCGCTCCGGTCGTAGCGCCAGTGGTGGAAGAGGCATCTGATCGTTTCCCCCACTACCTGGCCGACGGAGAGGTCCGCCCCCAGGTGGCGGCAATAGGCACTTCGGACCTGTGGTTCGCCCTGCTCGGTGCGGTAGACAACTACTCGGCCGCCGAGAAAGGGAATGCCTCGTACATCGCCGGGTGCCAGCTCACTGCTGAGTGCCACGGGATACCAACAGGCGTGAAACGGGTTTCGGCTAAAATTCGCCATCGTCGAGTCCCCTGCAACTTTCGACACTGCCACGTCCTCCGTCTGGATGGCACTCCTGTCGAGACCAGCCAAGGGGCGAATTATCGCTCAGCGCATCATTGATGGCGAGATTGGAGACCCCGTTCGGTCCCATGGAACAGAGTTTGTCCGGTGAGCGGACGAGCCGCGTCAGGTGCACGCGCCCGCCATAGTGAAAACAGGGTCCGCGCCGAAGGTTGGTTAGTTTGAGTCGTGCAACGCGAACGTCCACAGCGATCCTGATGAGCGATCCGATCGCAACCTCGGCACCTGCATGAACTTCATCGGCGCAACTGTTCCCAGGTCGGGATGCTCCCCTGGAAGGCGATCTGGGATTAACGTCTCCGGCCCGTTGTTGGTCGGCGGATTGCCGCAGTTGAAGGGAGGGGATTGCAGGCCGGATTGCGCGGCATCGGCGAACCATGGCGTCATAGCCTGGGTGTCGGTCTCCCAACTCACAGAAAGCTGAGCCACCAGTCTCTGCGCCGCGCCTTCACGCAGGAGACGTATCGGCAAAGCGGATAGAGCAGCACTACGACGGCAATCCAGAACAGAACGGAAACGTCTCGCCGGCGAACGCCAGCCCAACCGCGCGAGCCTATGCAGGTGCCAGGAGCGCTCAGTGTCGCTTTGAGGACTTGGGGGAGCTGCTACGGTCTGTGGTTGCAGCGGCCGGACGAGTTTTCCGGCGACTGCGACGGGCGAGAAGCTCGGACCGGCCGACGACTTCAGGCCGTGCAGGAGGGGCGGGCGCCCCCATGTTCGCCGCTTCGATATCACGCGTGAGTCCCATCAATGCGCGATTGGGCTTCGCCGAGCGAATGCTGGCCATGCCCTCATTCCAGGCATGCACCATAGCCGTACCCACTTCTTGCCAGCGCGGCTCATTCTTTACTGCTTCTATCACCTCTCGCCCGACTTCAACTGCGGATTGACACAAACGTTCCACCATGTCCCGGTAGGCGGAAGGTGCAATACCGAGCTCGACCTTGAAGAACTGCTCGAGTGTCTTGCCCGAGGCCCAGGTCTTGCGTCCCATGACGGATAGCGCGGGTGAGTTGTCCGCGTAGCGCGGGTAGGCTTGCGTCGTGACGATATCGTAGGAGGGTGTGTAAACAACATCCGCACGGCTGGGGAGATACTCCAGCAGATAGTCCCCGTGCTCGCGGTAAAGTTGTGCAACTGTCTTGCCGCGCACTTGCACATCCAGCTTCACGGGGTATCTTGCTCGGAGCGTTGCTCGGCAAGGATGTCGTCCAGCGTACGAGTAAAGCCGGCCTTCACAACTTTCAGGTCATAGCCAGCCGCCTCCAAAAGTCGGACTAAGACCGACACGCTCATGTCGCCCTTACTGAGGTTTTCCATTCGACCCACGGTAAGGCGGTTCACTCCGGCACGGGCGGCAAGCTCTCCTTGAGTGAGACCCGTCTCCTCACGGACCCGCTTGAGTTGCGCGGCGACTTCGGCAAGTGTACTCATAATGATACCTTCGAGTACCATTTTACAGATTGGGGGCGGAAATGCAACCCAAGAGTATCATTCTACGTCCAGGTTATTGATACTCCTGAGTATCACCTCCTCCCCTAACGCCCAGATGAGGTACTCCGGAGTATCTTCTGATGGCCCGCGGGTGGCTACGCCTTGCGGGAAACGTTGGGATTCAGCGGTTTCCGAACACTCTCACGCCGCTACTTGGTGACTCATATCACAGAAAGCTGAGCCACCAGTCTCTGCGCCGCGCCTTCACGGCGCAGACGTATCGGCAAAGCGGATAGAGCAGCACTACAACTGCCACCCAGAACAGATAAATCCCCCCGAGGCTGACACCATAACCCTTGGGGAAAAAGCGGTAGACAGTAAGAAACTGCCCTGCCTGGAAGCCCTCCGACAGACCGAGCAGAATGCTCAACGTGTGAATCAGATAGAAATGGGCAATGTAAAAGGCCAGGGGCGCGCGGCCGTACGTCAGGAGGACATTTCTGATCATGCCGGGCATGCGGTCGGCGAACCCGCAGACTATCGCGGCGGGTCCCAGTGTCATCAGGGTATACAGGAGACTGGGTGGGTACTTCGTCGTGGCAAGGAATGACATGACGGAGGCCGACAGATTGTCCGGGGCAAAGCGCCACGGACTTGGATCTCCGTATATGCCGAGAGCTCGGAGTAGAACGAACCCGATCACCAGCGCGCTGCCGACGCAGATCAATCGACTGTCGCGCAGTTTCGCAGGCAACTGAAAGAGACTGGCTGCCGCATATCCAACGAGCATGATGCCGGTCCACGGCAGCAGTGGGTAAGAGAAGTAAACCCAGAGCGGTCCCACTTGGTATGCCTGGCGCGCATGGAGTACGACCCACAAAGGCCCGGTGATACCTGTCGTACTTGCCGGTGGCCACACCGCGTCCAACAGATTGTGGCCGAACACGATAGCCAAGCCGACGGCGAGACACGCGCGTGGACCCAGGTACTGCATGCCCCCCAGCACGACCATACTGGCGCCGATCGCCCAAATGACCTGCAAACCAATGAACGTGCGACCACCGAGGTCGGCGATTCCCGTCGGAGCGAATGAGAAAGCGGTCGAGATTACCAGGACTTCGATGAGAATCAGCCACAGGCCGCGCAACACCAGAAACTGCGCAAGCTGCCCCGAGTTCTTGCGACGTGCCATGAGACCCGCACTGACCCCCGCCAGGAACACAAACGTCGGGGCGCAAAAATGGGTGATCCAGCGCGTGGCAAACAGGAGGGGGCCGGTTGAAGGATCCGCTGTTGGATCCTGCACCGAAGCGATCATCATGTGGTCGCGCACGTGATCGAGAGCCATGATAACGATCACTAGACCGCGAACTATGTCGATCGACGTCATGCGGTACGCGCGCTGATCTGAGTGCCGGGAGTCGTCGCCTGCAACGGCGTTTACGGCGGCCGAATGCACGGAGGGATGGAATTCAGTCATGACCACCTTCATCGGAAAACGCGATGAAGGTGCGACACACTCCCCGTGGCTGATTTGGAGTCTCCGCGGCGCACATGAGTGCAAGCCCTTGTCCTGCCACGTGATTTCAGGCGCCGTGGCCTCGGCTACCCCATTTCCTACCCGCGATTTCGCATCAGCTGCTCCGTGCAGCGTGTTGCAGCCTTGGGATTTCTTGATACCGGTACGGGTGCGCCGCGCCCACTCTACATATCATCCGTGCCATGAACACACTTGCCAGACACTCGGCGGCGCTGACTCTGCTCACATTGGCGTTCCTGATCTCCCCTGGATGTACGACAACAGGCGGCGTCCCTGGCGAAATTGAGCCTCCAGTGGTCGAGCCAGAGCGGGCACTTCCAGCCGCGCAAACGGCTCCCATCGCGGATCAAGGTTCGAAGCAGGAAGAAGGCGAGGTTCCACTTGCCGTCGCCGAGTCGGAGCAACCTGAGACAGCTCCGAAGGAGGTCGTAGTTCACGGTCCCCGTAGCCGTCATCAGGCAATCCACGACTTCGTCGCGGAAGCGCAGACACTTTTGCGTGATGTCGAGCTCCAGTACGTCTTTACTGGAAAAGGGAAGAACCAGGTGCTCCGCGGCCGGCCGGTCGCCTTTGCGCTCTGGAGCGAAGCGACGCAGGAGTGGTCCATCGCCCAGATCGAACTCCCGCGTCCGCCGATCAAGTGGAAACCCGGTGGGAAGCCCCTGGCCTTTCGCACTCTCACGCCGGGTATTCAGGCGCAGCACGTGAAGGGCACGGGTGCCGAGCGGCTGATGTTCGCCTTCTCTCGAGACGGGCATCTGTTGAAGGTTTACGGACGCAAGTTCCCGGTGTTCGACAACAACCTGATCAAGCACAAACAGTGGAGTGCTGTTGCCCAGACCGCGAAGCCGATCGTCTATCTGCCGTTCACCGAAGATACCTTCGACGCAGCTTTCGTCAGCAGCGGGAAGGAGTTTCTCGTTGGCACGGCGGGCAAGGCAATTGAGCAGCTGCGTCTCGCGCAGGTGCCGAGTGCGGCCTTTCCCGGAGAGCTGCTCGCGGATGTCATTCCGCCGCAGGTCATCACGACACTTGCAGTGATCGAGCAGACTGATGACGCCGACTACATGGAGAAGCAGGCACTTGCCTTCGACGATGTACTGAGCCAGTACGGGCTGAAGCGGGACGAGGCATTTCGGTACAGCGTCTCGAGCGCGAAAGCGTTAGGACCCATGCAATTCACCAACCGCAAGGGAAACGGGACCTACGCGCTCGTGGTCAGACGCTGCCCTGGCGCAAAGCTCGACCCGATCTTCGAGCGCGGCGCGACGAATCTGCTGAACGCCATGAAAGCGGCAGTCTGCCTGCTCGATCTCGATCTGGCGGGGATGCGGACGGATATCCGTCTCGCGTATCGTGCCAACCCGGAAGTGTTGGGGATCTTTCCGGTCGCCGCGTACAACGGCGGATCCCGAAATGTTGCGAAGCTCTACCGTGTCCTGACGAGAATGAAGGTCAACCTCGACGAACTGACCCAACCGGGAATGCAGGTCGCAGGGGGTTCGGTGGCCTGCCCCTGTGTCTGGAAAGCAGAAGGCACAAATGCTCGTCCGCTGCCGATTCCGAAATACAACAACGAGAACCGGTGGTACATCGAAAAGTATCAGAGCATTGTGAGACTGTTAGGTAGTGCTGGAGACTCGGCATTGGTGCAGCCCTCAGCCGGCCTCAGTGAATGACGACGAGGCCGGGAGAACTCGAAGTTCGTGCCTGGCCTGGCATTCGGGCAGCCCAGCCATCACGTGCCCGTTCCTTTGGATCCAGTCCCTCTTCGAGTCCACCCGCTCGCAACACGAGTCTGGCAACGGGTCGCCCCGTTGCCTCGTCGGCCATGCCCGCACGCCCGAGGCCCTACAGGGTGGTGCTTACAGGCGGGCCAGCGGCTTGCCAATGATTACCAATACTTCGCCATGAGCTGCCGCGCCCATTCCGGTTCGCGAATCGTGCCCCGGGGCAAGTAGCCGGACCATACCGGCTTGATGTCGAGCAAAGGCGTGCCATCAACCGCATCCAATCCTTCAACCTCGAGGCTCAACCCGCGGACCCGCACGAGACGGCAGATCGAAACACCCAATCGATTCGGGCGCATGCGGCCGTGCTGCGCGAATATTCCAACGGCCGGCCAGTCGGAGCGCTCGCGAGGGTGGCGTGCGCCCAGTTCCGGTGACTCGTCTGTGTGAAGGTGGAAATAAAATATCACTTCGAGGTGTGACACCTCGTCCAAACCTGCGACTGCCGCAGCGGTGAATCGTTCCGCGAGCAATTCCAGTATGGAGAGGTTGGAGCCCCAATTATCTTTAGTGGGTTCTACGCGACCGCCTCTGACGTAACCTATTGGCTCCATTAAAAATGTCATACTTTATCTCCTTGCATTGATTCTGTAGCAACATCGCCGGACCCGTCCAAGCCTCGCGACCCAGGATGAACACCTCGCCATACGCAGTCAGCGCCATCCCACGTGCATGCCGTTCAAACAGATCGGCTTTCAGTTCGCGCTCTAACTGCCGAATGCTTCGGGTCAGCGCGGGCTGCGCGAGCCCGAGGTGCTGGGCCGCAGATCGCAGGCTGCCGTGATCGGCAATCGCGATGACGAGGGGAAAGTCGAAGTCCGGGCGCTGGTGTCCGAGGAACGCCTGCACAAAATCCAGGCATCCGATCGACCGCCGTCAGCCGCCGAGGTGCCGATTGAAGAACCGTGCGATCAGGTCATATGCAGAACGGGACTCGGGCAACTCGGGGTCGACCAGAAACGCGTGCCACATGCCTTCATAGACGTGAAGCTCTGCGTCTACGCCTGCCTGCACCAGCAACGCGTGGGTGCGCACGACCGAGCTCATCGTGAAGTCTCGCGTTCCCGTAACCAACAGTGTCGGCGGAAATCCCGTGAGGACGATGTTGGAGACACCGGGGAACACCAGCGGGTCTTGTGAATTCGCGCCCTTGAAATAGGGCAGTTCGGCCAACAGCAGCGGCTTCGCCGCTGGTGCCTGTCCCGTGAGCATCGGCCCTACAAACGCGGAATCGCCCTGCAGTTCTAGCGCCGATCCGCACAGTGTTGCTACGGCTCCTGGTCTCGGCAATCCATGGGCTGCGATCCACGCAATCGATTGCGCCGCGAGTATGCCGCCCGCCGACGTGCCATAAATGCCGATGTTTTGCGGGCGATACCTCTTCAGGAGGGCGGCGTAAACCGTTGCGACATCGACGCTCGCGGCGGGAAACGTGTGTTCCGGGCCTTGGCGGTAGTCCACAGAGATGACTGTCAGCCCGCCGCGACTGGCGATCGGAATCGATTCGACCAGACCGCCGCTGTGCGCACCCCAGAGAAAGGCGCCCCCGTGCAGGTTGATCAGAACCCGATGACGGTTCGACGCACTCACTCCTTGGGCCGGGCGCACGACATCCGTCGGCACACCCGCGATGGATTCGGACTCGATCGTCACCGCGAAAAGTCTCTTCAACCGCTCGACGCGGTCGGAGTTGATGGCGTCATAGTAGCGCCGGCTTACCTCGATCGAGCTATTCAATGCCGGAGCCTGGGCTGCTGCGGCGATATCGTGCATGAATTGCGCTAGTGCTTCCGGAGACGCAAAACTGGAAAACGGAATGCTGCTCGATGTCAGGGTGACAGCACCTGTGGGTGTGACGGGTGTGGATGGCACGACAGATTCCCGGGCGGGCACGGTACGGTTAACGGCGGATGAGAGGCACACTACTACGATGCCGGCGATCCGGGACAATGTGCGCACCTTCATCACCAATCCAGCAGCCCTTGCGTGTTGAAGCAACCAGGATTGTAACGGCGGACCCGAATTATGACAACGCTATCAGGAAAAATGGCGCGAAGTTCCACCTGAGCTGTCTTCAGATGGTATCGTTGTCAGGCCCGGTATGGCGGTTTGGCCCGGAGATGCCGTCGAGCCTCGGACGACGATCTCAAAATCCAAAATCCTGAAATCGGGCGCTTGCGTTTTCGGTCCACTGGCCAATTCGATGAGGTAGTCAGCCGCCGCGGTGGCCATATCCAGGAACGACTGACGAACCGTCGTGAGCCCCGGATGCGCGCTCGCGGATCCCGGAGCATCGTCAAAACCGGCAACCGACAAATCAGCGGGAATGCGCAGCCCGCGTGACTGGGCCGTTGCGCAGATGCCGAGCGCCATCATGTCGTTGCTTGCGAAAATGGCGGTCGGCGCATTCGCCTGGCGGCGCAGTGCGTTGAACGCGGCGACTCCGGAGGAAAACGTGAAGTCACCTTGGAAAACATGCTCCGGGGGAATAGGGCAGCCGCTGTGCCGCATCGAAGCGAGAAACCCGTCATGGCGCGCGTGGGATGCCCCATGATTGGGATCGCCTGTGACAAAGCCGATCGCACGATGGCCCAGGTCGATCAGATGTGAGGTCATCTCGAAGGCGGCGCGAAAATCGTTGATCCCGACGTAAGGGCTGCGGCCGAGGTCGCGATACGGCGCCATGCGCACGTACGGAATGCCAGAACGCTCGAGCGCTTCCAGCACAGCAATGCTGTCGCTGACAGGCGGCGCCAGGATGACACCATCGAGATGAGCGCTGCTCACCAATCGGGCAACGTGATCCCCTACGTCCGGGCTGACTGTCGTCACCTGATCGACGAGCACGTGGTAGTCGGCCAACCGACAGCGCTTGATAGCGCCGGTCAAGGCTGCCGCAACTTCGGTCGGCGCGATGACGTCGTAGATGAAAGCCACGACAAATGAGCGCTTTCCGGCCAGCGCGCGGGCGCTGAGGCTGGGCCTGAATCCGAGTTTTCCAACAGCCTGATCCACTCGGCGCCGGGTCTCTTCGCTCACCCAGCGCTCCTGATTGATTACCCGCGATGCGGTCTTGACGGAAACGCCCGCCTCGCGCGCCACGTCCGCCAAAGTAAGTCTTTTCACCGGACACAGATTAGTCGTTTAGAGACAGGCTAGCAATAAAGCTGTCTGTATTACTGACAATTACATAATAAACTATTGTTCCGGCCTGTCTTGAAATGGACAGGTTTTTCTGCTCTGATGCATTTCAGACGTGCGCACCAGTGTGCGTCCGAGGGGGGAAGTGATGAAAAGTCAGCGGCTGGCAGTACTTGTCCTGGGCACTGGGGGTTGGTTGGGCGCGGTCTCGCAGGCCGAGGACGTCGCGCCGCAACCCGCGTCGAACCAGGAAAAGCGAACCTTGGTGATCGAAGAGATCGTCGTGACCGCTCGGCGACGTGAGGAGCTCAGTCAGTCAGTGCCTGTCTCCATCACCGCGTATTCCGCCGAGGACGTGAAGGCGCATAACATCACTGATCAGCTCTCGTTGGCGAACAACACGCCCTCACTCGTAGCGATTTCCAGCGGAGTGCCGCGGGAGTTCGGCGGGTTCGCGATTCGTGGTCAGGGGCCCGCCTTCGGCGCGACGCCGGGCACGATCGGATATTTCTCGGATGTTCCGAACGGCGTGATCACCATAGACGGCCGTCCCGGTACGTACTTCGACCTCGCCAGCGTCCAGGTCCTCAAGGGGCCGCAAGGTACATTGTTTGGAAAGAATGCGACCGGCGGCAACGTACTGTTCGAGCCGCAGAAACCGACCGATCGGCTCGAGGGCTACGCCCAGTTGCAGGGCGGAAATTACTCCGATCGCGAGTTTGAAGGCGCTCTCAATTTGCCGATAGTGAGCGACAAGGTATTGCTGCGCGTGTCGGGTGCCTGGGCGCGCCGCGACGGCTACACGAAGGACGTCGGGCCGCTTTACCCGGGTAAGGATTACGACAATCTCGGTTACGAGACGGTCCGGGTGGGCCTGCTCATCAGACCGGTCGACGGTCTCGACAGCTACACGGTCTATCGATACTACCACTCAGCCGACAACGGTCCCGGCACCGTGCTGATCGACGCCAATCCGAATGCGGGCCAGGCTCCGTTTCTACTCAGCACGTTCTTTCCCAATCGACTGACCTATCTCAGCGAGCAACAGGCGCGCGGACCACGCGACGTGGCCTACAACATCAACCAGTATGCCCGTTCCAGCTATCAGCAGCTCATCAACAACACGAGCTATGCGGTCGCACCCTCGCTGCTGATCAAGAACATCGTCAGCTATTCGCGCGATCTCGGGTCGTATGGCTACGACTACGACGCTACCATCGATCCGATTGCCGGCCAGAGCAGCCCTTCCGAACAGACGGCCGCCGAAACTTACTTCACCGAGGAACTGCAACTCCAGGGCCGTGTTTTCAACGACAGTTTGCAGTACGTGGTCGGAGGCTTCATCGATCGGCAATGGCCAACGGAGACCTCCCGCGCGCAATTCGACTACTTTCCGATCAGTGTGCTGCTGGGCGCCCCGCTTCAGTATGAGCAGCGACTGGGAACCCGCAGTCGCGCCGGATTCACCCAATTGACGTATGACCTCGGGAAGCTGATGCCCGCGCTGCAAGGCGTCAGTGTCACGGGCGGCTATCGATACACGCATGATGAAGCCTCATCGTCGTCGCTCATTGGCGCGCCACCGTTTGTCAGCGGTGCGGGCAAATGGAACTACGGAAGCTACACGTTCAGCCTCGACTATCAGGTCAGGCCGCGGACCCTGCTGTACGTTTCGGCGCGCGACGCATTCAAGGCGGGGGGGCTGAACACCCAGGTCCCGGCGTCCTCGCCCTATGCGACGTTTCCGCCGGAGAAATTGGTGGACGTGGAGGCCGGCGTAAAGTCCGAGTTCAGCGTGGCCGACATGGCGGTGCGGACCAACCTGGACGTGTATCACGGAAAATACACCAACATCCAGCGAACGGCGGCGGTGGTCTCGCAAGGCGTGCTGGTCAATCTCACGCGCAGCGCCGCCGAGGCCCGGATTCAGGGGATCGAATTCGAAGGTGTTCTCGTGCCGGTCGCCGGTGTCGAGCTTTCGGCAAACTATGCGTACACCGATTCCAAATACACGCACGTCACCGATGCGGAAGCGGGCGCGGTGCTGGCGGGTGCTCCCTTTCCGTATGTGGCAAAAAACAAGGTCTCCTTCAGCGCCCGCTATCGCCTCCCGCTGCCTGCATCCGCCGGCGACCTGGGCGTCATGGCGACGTATAGTTACCAAACCCAGCAGTCGATCGCCCAGACCAACGATACGGTGTACCCGTATATACCCGGATACGGCCTGATCAACGCTCGTCTGGATTGGCGCAACGCCCTGTCCGGGCCGCTGGACGTGTCGGTGTTCGTCACGAATTTGACCAACAAGACTTACGCCATCGGCCAGTTCGACAGCTACAACTCTTCGTTCGGGTTCGTGACGCGCACGTACGGCGAGCCGCGCATGTACGGGCTGCAATTGCGCTATGCATTCGGCAAATGAATGTGTTTGCGTTCGGAAGCTTCGTGACGGCAGGTAAGAAGGCGCGCATTGCGGCACTCGCGGGCAGCCTGCTCCTGGCGAAAGCACTCTGCCCCGAAAACGCGCTCGCGCAAGCAGCAGCACTGCCACCGTTGCCGCAGAGCGTTAGTGAGCAAGCCCGCGCGCAGCTCGGCGCTTTCTCCGGTGCGCAGAGCAGCACGCGACTGACTGTTGCTCAGATGCGCGCGTTTGCAGACCAGGCGCAAACTGCAATGGCAGCCGAGCAGCGCAAGAAGTACGCGGTGACGATCACCGAAGACGTGATGGCCGGAGTACCGGTGAGAATCGTCTCGCCATCCGGGCGCGTCCCCGACGCCCAGCGCGTTCTCCTCAATCTTCACGGCGGCGGATTCCAGCTCGATTCCGGCTCGCTGACCGAGAACGTTCCAATTGCTGCGTTGACTGGATTTCGTGTGGTCGCCGTGCGTTATCGGCTCGCTCCGGAGAATCCTTTTCCGGCGGCGGTCAATGACGCATTAGCGGTTTATCGGGCATTGCTGAAGACGTATCGACCCGACCACATCGCCGTATACGGCACGTCGGCCGGAGCGATCCTGGGCCCAGAGCTGGTCGCCCGGATTATCGCGGACGGACTGCCGGTGCCGGCAGCTCTCGGCGTATTTTCCGGAGATGCCGACCTGGCACGCCGCGGGGACTCAGCCCGTCTGTTTCCCTTTTCAATGGGTGGCCAGGATCTTACGGACGTCTACGCAGCTTACACGGGCAAAGAGAGTCTGGCACAGCCGCTCATCTCTCCGATCTACGGCGACCTGAAGCGCTTTCCGCCGACCTTGTGCATCACGAGCGGCCGCGATTTTCTCCTCAGCGCGACGACCAACCTGTGCCGCAAGCTCGGTGCCGAGGCGGTTTCAGTGCAGACCATCGTGTTTGATGCGCTTCCGCACGCATTCTGGAGTTATCTCGTCGCGCCAGAGTCGGACGAAGCGTTCATGAGCATGGCCGGATACTTCGCGCAACGCCTGGAACGGAATCCCGACGCATCGCACGAGTCATCCAAGCCATTGGGCGATTCATCCACATCCTCGCACGATCCGTCGGCTCGGTGTACGGCGTTGACGCAAGCCACGCTCCCAGATACGACCATCACCTCGGCACGCGCTGTACCTGCCGGGCCGTTCAAGGCACTCTTCATGTTGGGCGAAGCCCAGGTGCCCGCTCACTGTCGCGTCGAGGGACACATTTCACCCGGACCGGGTTCCGACATTCGCTTCGAAGTGTGGCTGCCCCTTTCTGATTGGAATGGGCGGCTGTACGGCGCAGGCAACGGCGGATTCGCCGGCGCCATCTCGTACTCGCCGGGATTAGTCGAAGCGATTCAGCGGGGCGGGGCGGGTGTTTCGACCGACACCGGCCATGCTGTTGTATCACTGGCGGCGGCTGAGGATGGCAGTTGGGCGCACGGACATCCCGAGCGGATCATAGACTACGGCTATCGCGGCGTTCACTTGTCCGCGGTCATCGCCAAGGCCCTCGTGGCGACCTTCTACGGGGAGCCGGCGCGGCGTGCGTACTTCGCTTCGTGTTCGAACGGCGGACGCCAGGCCCTGATGGAGGCGCAGCGTTATCCGGAAGATTACGACGGCATCATCGCAGGTGCACCGGCTTATGACTTTACGGGGATGGCCGCAAATTTTATCTGGAACGCCCAGGCACAGCGGCCGGCCGCGGCGGCCATACCCACATCCAAAGTCCCGGCACTGCAGGCCGCGGTGCTCCGGGCATGCGGTGTGCACGATGGGCAGCAGGACGCAATCCTGAGCAATCCCCAGTTCTGTAAGTTCGATCCTCAGGTCATGCTGTGCACGCATGAGGACAGCGATTCCTGTCTGACAGCGGCGCAGGTGGTGGCGTTGCAAAAAATCTACGCAGGACCGCGCACTTCGACAGGTCAGGGCATCTATCCCGGTTTCCCCGCCTCGGGGGCTGAAGCGGGGACGGTGGCCGGGACCGGCTGGGACGGTTGGATATTCGCACCGGTCGGTGGTGAGACCAACCAGACGAAGTATTCCGCCGCATTGCTGGCGCATTTCGCCACGAAGCTGCACACCGACGTCGAGCATTTCGATTTCGATCGGGACTACCCGGTGTTCAAGTCCGAGCTGGCGCCCATCCTCGATGCAACCAATGCGGACTTGAGTCGCTTTGCTGCCCGGGGCGGCAGACTGATCCTGTGGCACGGGTGGGCGGATCCGGCGCTGCCGCCACAGCACACCATCGATTATTTTGACGCCGTTCGAACGACCATGGGCGTAACGAGCGCCGATCGTATGCTGCGTCTGTTCATGGTGCCGGGCGTTCAGCACTGCTTCGGCGGACCCGGTGCCAACAGCTTCGGCCAGTTCACGGCCCCGCCGCGACCGGCCGATCCGAACGCGGACCTCTCGGCGGCTCTCGAGCGGTGGGTTGAAGAGGGCGTACCGCCCGACGATCTGGTTGCACGCCATGCATCGAGTCCGTTGCTCGGGGCGTTGGATTGGCGCGAGGCCGACCCGCACAGAACGAAACTCTTGTGTGCGTATCCGAGGATTGCTGTGCCGAAGGGCAAAGACAATTCTGCGCTGGCCAGCAGTTACCGCTGCGTGACCCCGGCCAGGCGGTCCGCCGAGCGAAGAGGCAGATGAATCCAAGCTTCGTGCACGGCGCCAACGATGTACCGCTGAAATACGCAACGTTGGGCTGTGCCTTCGACGAAGCGGCCTCCCGTTGGAAAGATCGAGATGCGCTCATCGTCCCACAGCAACGCATCCGGTGGACTTACGGCCAGCTCAAAGCCCGTGTCGATCGGCTGGCTGCCGGCCTGCTCGCACTCGGGCTCGTGCCGGGGGATCGGGTCGGTATCTGGGCTCCCAATTGTGCGCAGTGGACCGTCGCTCAATTTGCCACTGCGAAGGCCGGCCTGATCCTGGTCAACATCAATCCGGCCTATCGACTCCCCGAGCTCGAGTTCTCGCTGAACAAAGTGGGTTGCCGCGCGCTGCTCACGGCCGACCGGTTTAAGAGCAGCGACTACCTCGGCATGTTGCGTACACTGAGTCTGCCGCACCTGAGTTGGCTCATCCGGTTCGGAACCGATTCCATCCCGGGTTTTCTAAACGTGGATGCGCTCATGAGCAGCGCGGACGAACGTGGCTTTGAGCGCCTGCGCACCCTGGAAACACAGCTGCAGCCCGACGATGCCATCAACATCCAGTTCACGAGCGGCACGACAGGCCTGCCGAAGGGCGCGACCCTCAGTCATTTCAACATCCTGAACAACGGATACTTTGTCGGTAGGGCGCTGCACCTGAGTGAGCTGGACCGGGTGTGCATACCCGTTCCGCTCTATCATTGCTTCGGCATGGTGCTCGGGAACCTCGCTGCCCTGACGCATGGCGCAGCGATGCTCTACCCGGCAGAGAGCTTCGATCCCAAGGCTACTCTGGAGGCGGTTGCGCGTGAGCGGGCCACGGTGCTTTATGGTGTGCCGACCATGTTCATCGCGGAATTAGAGCATCCCGAATTTGGTTCCTATGATGTCTCGAGCTTGCGCACGGGGATCATGGCGGGCGCTCCCTGTCCGGTCGAAATCATGAAGCGCGTCATCCGCGAGCTACATATCGGCGAAATCACGATCGCATATGGGATGACGGAGACCAGTCCCGTCAGTTTCCAAAGCGCAACCGATGATTCCATCGAACGCCGGGTTTCCACCGTCGGTCGCGTACACCCCCACATTCAGGTCAAAGTCGTCGATAGCGACGGCCACTGTGTGCCGCGTGGAACTCGAGGGGAATTGTGCACGCGGGGGTATTCGGTGATGAAAGGGTACTGGGACGATGCTGAGAAGACTCGAGAAGCCATCGATACCGAGGGGTGGATGCACACTGGAGATCTCGGCGTGATCGACGCGGATGGCTATTGCAACATCAC
>Ga0137415_10000162_pt1 | contig 56103 bp, 54 predicted proteins | sample CZODoug3_1_1_16f_FD_183082 | JGI IMG/M metagenome (GOLD analysis project Ga0137415, IMG submission 183082) | Vadose zone soil fungal communities from Angelo Coast Range Reserve, California, USA - CZODoug3_1_1_16fungal (Hybrid Assembly) | ecosystem: Environmental > Terrestrial > Soil > Vadose...
TCTAAGCGGCTTGGCGCGCCCCCACAAGTGCCGCCACGACGCCTTATCGTGGATCCATGCCTTCCGGCCCTCGCCCGATCGCGACCACGCCGGTGCGCGACACCTCGACCAGGCCGAGCGGCAGCATCAGGGTGACGAACTGGTCGATCTTGTCGGTGGCGCCGGTGATCTCGAACACGAAGCTCTCCGTGCTGGCGTCGATCACGCGGGCCCGGAACGCGTCGGCGAGGCGCAGCGCCTCGACCCGATGCTCGCCCTGGCCGCGCACCTTGACCATGGCGAGCTCGCGCTCGATCGACGGCCCCGCCACCGTCATGTCGACCACGCGGTGGACCGGCACCAGCCGGTCGAGCTGGTTCTTGATCTGCTCGATCACCATGGGGGTGCCGGTGGTGACGATGGTGATGCGCGAGAGATGCTTCTGGTGCTCGGTCTCCGACACCGTCAGGCTCTCGATATTGTAGCCGCGGCCCGAGAACAGCCCGATGACGCGCGCGAGCACGCCCGGCTCGTTGTCGACGATGACCGACAGGGTATGCCGCTCGACATTCTGCAGGACGGGTGCGGCGGGATAATGCGTGGTGCTGCTCACCGGAAATTCCTTCTGGACACGTTCTGCTGACTTACGGACTGCTTTATTGTTGGAGCATGATCTTTTCCGAGAACCGGTGCCCACTTCTCGGGATCATGCTTTATTGTTGGAGCATGATCTTTTCCGAGAACCGGTGCCCACTTCTCGGGATCATGCTCAAACCATCATCTTGCCTTCCTCGGTGACGGCGTCCTCCAGCTTCTCGGCGGCGTCGCCCAGGATCATCTCGTTGTGGGCGCGGCCGGACGGGATCATCGGGAAGCAGTTCTCGTTCTGATCGACCACGCAATCGAAGATCACCGGCTTGTCGACGTCGATCATCTGGCGGATCGCATTATCAAGGTCGCCTGGCTTCTCGCAGCGGATGCCGACCGCGTGATAGGCCTCGGCGAGCTTGACGAAATCGGGCAGCGCCGCCGTGTAGCTTTCGGAATAGCGCCCGCCATGCAGCAGCTCCTGCCACTGGCGCACCATCCCCATATACTGGTTGTTGAGGATGAAGATCTTGATCGGCAGCCGATGCTGCACGGCCGTCGACATCTCCTGCATGGTCATCAGCACCGAGGCCTCGCCCGCGATATCGATGACGAGCGATGTCGGATGGGCCATTTGGACGCCGACCGCCGCCGGCAGGCCGTAGCCCATGGTTCCGAGCCCGCCCGAGGTCATCCAGCGGTTGGGCTCCTCGAAATGAAAGAACTGGGCCGCCCACATCTGGTGCTGGCCGACTTCCGTCGTGATGTAGACGTCGCGGCCCTTGGTGAGCTCGTAGAGCCGCTGGATGGCATATTGCGGCTTGATGATATCGTTCGAGCCCTTGTAGGCGAGGCTCTTGCGCCCGCGCCACTTGCCGATCTGCTTCCACCACGCCGCCAGCGCCGCCTTGTCGGGCGCGACCGAGGTGGCGCGCCAGAGCCGCAGCATGTCCTCGAGCACGTGGGCGCAATCGCCCACGATGCCGATATCGGCCTTCACGTTCTTGTTGATCGACGACGGATCGATGTCGACATGGATCTTCTTCGAGCCCGGCGAGAAGGCGTCGAGCCGGCCGGTGATGCGGTCGTCGAAGCGCGCCCCGATGCAGATCATCACGTCGCAGTCGTGCATCGCCAGGTTGGCCTCGTAGGTCCCGTGCATGCCGAGCATGCCGAGCCATTGCGGATCGGAGGCCTGATAGGCGCCGAGCCCGAGCAAGGTCGAGGTGATCGGGAAGCCGGAGAGCTTCACCAGCTCGCGCAGCAGGCGGCTCGCCGCCGGTCCGGAATTGATCACGCCGCCGCCGGTGTAGAACAGCGGACGCCTGGCGTGCCGCATCAGCTCGACCGCGGCCCTGATCTTGTCGGGGTCGCCCTTGAGCCGGGGCTGGTAGCCCTTGTGCGGGAAGGCGTTCGGCTTGAAATAGTCGCCCTTGGCGAACTGGATGTCCTTCGGGATGTCGACCACCACCGGGCCGGGGCGGCCGCTCGACGCGACATAGAAGGCCTCGTGCAACACGCTCGGCAGGTCGGCGATATTCTTGACCAGATAATTGTGCTTGGTGCAGGGCCGCGTGATGCCGACCGTGTCGCATTCCTGGAACGCGTCGTTGCCGATCAGATGGGTCGGCACCTGCCCGGTGATGCAGACCACGGGGATCGAATCCATCAGCGCGTCGGCGAGACCGGTCACCGCATTGGTGGCGCCCGGCCCGGACGTGACCAGCACGCAGCCGACCTTGCCGGTCGAGCGCGCATAGCCCTCGGCGGCGTGGACCGCGCCCTGCTCGTGGCGCACCAGGATGTGGCGGACCTTGTCCTGCTGAAAAAGGGCGTCGTAGATCGGCAGCACCGCCCCGCCCGGATAGCCGAAAATATGCTCGGCCCCTTGGTCGGCGAGCGCCTGGATCACCATTTCGGCGCCGGTCATCTCTGTCATTGGTTCACTCCACTCGTCTCAACTCGTCTCACCTGGGCTCTAAAGTTGGAGCATGATCTTTTCCGAAAACCGGTAGCCACTTTTCGGGATCATGCTCTGGCGGCTGTCCGGGAATCAAAAAGGGGCCCGAAAGCCCCTGTGCGCATCGCCACGATCGCGGGCGGTTCAACCGCCCCCGGCGATGCGCTCCCTGACTACGGTAATAAAATTACCCATGAGCCTATCCAATCCGCCCGAAAGTTGCGGGGAACCTAGCGAGGCCGTCCCGAGACGTCAAGTGAAAAACAGGACAGAAATAGCGGAGTTGGGCCGATTAATGGGTTTGGGATACCGCTTCTCCGGGCCGATGGGCCTCTAGCGCGCCAAATCGCGCGCCAGATGGTCGAACGCCGCCTCCGGCGCCAGGGCGGGCCAATCGCCGAGCTGATGGCGAAACCAGGTGAACTGGCGCTTGGCGTAATGCCGGGTGTCCTGCCGGGCCTTGTCGGCCGCCGCGGCGAGCGACATCTCGCCCGCCAGATAGCAGATCAGCCACGGGACGCCATGCGCCTTCATGGCCGGCAGCAGCGGATCGAGCCGCCGCGCCGCCAGTTTCCGCACCTCGTCGAGCGCGCCGCCCGCCAGCATGGTGGCGAAACGGGCGTCGATGCGGCCGTAGAGCGCGGCGCGATCGGGCGCGATGAAGACTCGCGCCGCGCGCGCCGGGTCGATCAATGCCGGCAGGCCCTCCTGTTGCCAGTCGGTCAGCGAGCGGCCGGTCGCCTCGACGACCTCGAGCGCGCGGGCGACGCGCGTGCGATCGTTGGGGTTGAGCCGGGCGGCGGAAGCCGGATCGCGGACTTGAAGCTCGCCATGCAGCGCGGCCGCCCCATGGCGGGCGAGCCGCTCGCGCACGCCGGCGCGGATGTCGGCGGGGATCGGCGGCACGGCCGCGAGGCCCACTGTCAGCGCCTTGAAATAGAGCCCGGTGCCGCCGACGAAGATCGGCACCTTGCCGATACGGGCGACCTCGGCCAGCGCCTTGCCGGCGTCCGCCACATATTGGCCGACCGAATAATTCACCGCGGCGTCCACATGGCCGTAGAGCAGATGCGGCACGCCCGCCTGCTCGGCCGCGCCGGGGCGCGCCGTGATGATCGCGAGGTCGCCATAGACCTGCATCGAATCCGCGTTGATGACCGCGCCGCCGATCCGCTCGGCGAGCCGCAGCGCCAGCGCCGACTTGCCGCTCGCGGTCGGCCCGGCGATCAGGACCGCCTGCGCCGGACCGGGGCTTTTTTCCGCGTCGCTCATGTCAACGTCCTGGCCACTGGGCCGCATATCTGGTCGCATTTTTGGCGACGAAGCGGTATCCATCCGGCGCCCGAACCACGCGCCTCATGCGCCATGCGGAGAGACATCTTGACGCTCATCGAACCCTTCCGTGCCCTGCGTCCCGCGCCGGGACGGGCCGCCGACGTCCTGGCGCCGCCCTATGACGTGCTCTCGAGCGCCGAGGCGCGCGAGCGCGCCAAGGGAAAGCCGTGGAGCTTTCTGCATATCTCCAAGCCCGAGATCGACCTCGACGCGGGCATCGATCCTTACGATCGCGCCGTCTACGCCAAGGCCGCCGACAATCTCGCCCGCATGATCGCGGCCGGCGTGCTGACCCGCGACGCGACGCCCTGCTACTATGTGTACCGGCTGACCTGGCGCGACCGCCGGCAGACCGGGCTTGCCGCCGCCGCCTCGATCGCCGATTACGCCAGCAACCGCATCCGCAAGCACGAGCTCACGACGCCCGTCAAGGAAGACGACCGCGTGCGCCAGATCGAGGCGGTCAATGCCCAGACCGGGCCGGTGATGATCGCCTACCCGCCCGCCCCGCATGTCGACGCCCTCTTGGGGCGCGCCGCAACGCGCAGCCCGGACGTCGACGTCACGGCCGACGACGGCGTGCGCCACCAGCTCTGGGTGGTCGACGAGCCGGACACCATCGCGGCGCTGACCCGCGCGGTCGACGCCCTGCCGCAACTCTATATCGCGGACGGGCATCACCGCTCGGCCGCCGCCGCCCGCGTCGCGCAAGCGCGCGGGGCTGGCGCGAGCCATTTCCTGGCCGTGCTGTTTCCCCATCACGAGATGACCATCCTGGACTACAACCGCGTCATCCGCGATCTCAACGGCCGCACTCCGGACGAGTTGCTCGCCGAGCTGCGCAAATCCTTTGCGGTGGCGCCGTCCGATCAACCGGTCCACCCCGCCGCCGCGTCCGAATTCGGCATGGTTCTGGCCGGCCGCTGGCACCGGCTCGCGTTGCGCCCCGACCTGGTGCCGGCGGACGATCCGATCGGGCGGCTGCCGATCACGCTGCTGGCCCGCAACGTGATCGAGCCGCTGTTCGGCATCGACGATCCGCGCACCGACAAGCGCATCGATTTCGTCGGCGGCGGCCGCGGTCTCGCCGAGCTCGCGCGCCGGGTCGCGTCCGGCGAGATGGCGGTCGCCTTCGCGCTCCATCCGACCCGGATGGTCGACCTGATGGCGGTGGCGGACGCGGGCGGCATCATGCCGCCCAAGTCGACATGGTTCGAGCCGAAGCTCGCCGACGGCATGGTCAATCACGTGCTGGATTGAAGACGGCCACGCCCTCCGTCATGCCCGCGCTTGTCGCGGGCATCCCGCTTAGGCGGGCGCTGTGCTCAACCTAGGGAGCCAGAGAGTGCTCGCCTTGCCGGGATGGCCGGGACAAGCCCGGCCATGACGGGATCGGTGATTTCGCTACTGCAGGCTCAGCGCGATGAAGCGCAATTCGCCGTCCGCGTTGGAGACGAGCAGCAGGGCGGACTTGCGGCCTTCCTTCTTGAGCTGATCGATCCGCTTCTGCAGATCGGCGGTGGTCGCGACCGCTTCCTGCGCGACCTCGACCACGACGTCGCCCGCCGCCAGCCGCTTCTCGGAGGCCGGCGAGTTCGTGTCGACGCCGGTGATGACGACGCCCTTCACGCTGTCCTTGATCTTGAAGCGCTTGCGCAGGTCGTCGCTCAGGTTCGCCAAATTCAGACCGAGCGTCTTCTGCACGACGCTCTTCTCTTCCGGCGCGGCGTCCTTCTTGGGGCTGGCGGCGGCGAGCTTCTCGCCGTCCTCGAGCCGGCCGAGCATGACCTTCTTGGTCTCTTCCTTGCCCTTGCGCACGATCAGGACTTCGACTTCCTTGCCGACCGGGGTATCGGCGACGACGCGCGGCAGGTCGCGCATCTCCTTGATGTCCTTGCCGTCGAACTTGACGATCACGTCGCCCGCCTCGATGCCGGCCGGCTTCGCCGGGCCCTTGTCGTCGACGCCGGCGACGAGCGCGCCGCGCACCGGCTTGAGGCTCAGGGTCTCGGCGATCTCGTCGGTGACCTGCTGGATCTTCACGCCGAGCCAGCCGCGGCGGGTCTCGCCGAACTGACGGAGCTGATCGACCACGGCCACGGCGGTCTTCGAGGGCACCGAGAAGCCGATGCCGATCGAGCCGCCGGACGGCGAGATGATCGCCGTGTTGATGCCCACCACCTCGCCGTCGAGATTGAACAGCGGTCCGCCCGAGTTGCCGCGGTTGATGGCGGCGTCGGTCTGGATGTAGTTGTCGTAGGGACCCGAATTGATGTCGCGGTTGCGCGCCGACACGATGCCGGCCGTCACGGTGCCGCCGAGGCTGAACGGGTTGCCGATCGCGACCACCCACTCGCCCAGGCGCAGCTTGTCGGAATCGCCGAACTTGACGGCCTTGAGCGGCTTGTCGGGCTTGACCTGGAGCAGCGCGAGATCGGTCTTCTGGTCGCGCCCGATCAGGGTCGCCTTGAGACGGGTGCCGTCGTTGAGGATGACGCTGATCTCGTCGGCTTCGGAGATCACGTGGTTGTTGGTGACCACGATGCCGCTGGCGTCGATGATGAAGCCGGATCCGAGCGAGTTGACCCGCCGCAAGGCGCGGTCGCGGTTCTGATTATTGTCGCCCTGCCGGTTGTCGTCCGGCCGGCCGCCGGGCCGGCCGTCGCCTGGCCGGTTGTCGCCCTGCCGGTTGTCGCCGGGCGGCCGATTGTCGCCCTGGCCGCGCCGGTTCTTGAAGAATTCGTCGAAGAATTCCTCGAACGGCGAGCCCGGCGGAAGCTGCGGGATGGCGGAGTTGCGCCCCTCGACATTCTGCGAGGTCGAGATATTCACGACGGCGTCGATCACCTTTTCGGCGACGTCGGCGATGCTCTCCGGACCACGCGCGAGCGCGGCGCTCGACGCGGCGGGCAATACGATGACGGCCGCTGCGGCCGCGGCCATGGCGGCGCGACGCATGGAAGTCACCAAGTCGGTCAGAACGCCGTCCATTGGCTTGATCTCTCCTGGAAAAGGGCCGCCGCGACAGTGCGCCGGTCCGGACCGGGACGCAAGTGCGGCCTGCTGTCAGCGCGGTTAGAAACGGATTGAGGCGGAATAGCGGCCTCGGGCATCCGTCCCGAGGACGGCCGTTCCGCCGGGCAAACCGAAGCTAGCATTTTCACGGCCGGTTGGGCAGTTCTCCGGCGCGCCTAAACGGCACCGAGCGAACAAAGTTGCGTGAAGCTCGCCATCAGGCCCGCACCACCCATACCAGCAGCAATCCCAGCAGCGCGCTCGCCAAGCCGACCAGCCGCAGGACCGCGTCCGGCGTTTCCAGCACCGCCGTCACGCCGCGTTTGGCGGCTTCCGGGAACGCCGCGAAGACAACCCCCTCGATCACGAAGACGAGCCCGAGCGCTACGAAAAAGTCGGACATGGACTCGGACTTGGACTCGGACTTGAACCTGGACGTTGCTCAGACGCGGCGCGGCCCGCCCAACTCAACGCGGTGCAGCCGGCGGCGCGCTCGGCAATGTGGTCGGTTGTGCCGCCGGCGGCGCGGTCGCAGTGGGCGAGCCGGCGGCGCCGCGCTGCTTGCCGCTCGGATCCGCGAAGTAGCGGAAGAATTCCGAATCGGGCCTGATGACCAGCCGCGTGTCGCCCTGCCGCAAGCCCGTCTCATAGGCCTGCATCGAGCGGTAGAAGCTGAAGAAGTCGGCATCCTTGCCGTAGGCCTCCGCGAAGATGCGGTTGCGCTCGGCGTCGCCCTCGCCGCGCGTCTGCTCGGACTTGGAGGTCGCATCGGCCACCACGACCGTGACGTCGCGGTCGGCGCGGGCGCGGATTTCCTGCGCCTTCTGGGTGCCCTGCGAGCGGAATTCCTGCGCTTCGCGCTCGCGCTCGGTCTGCATGCGCTTGTAGACGGCTTGGCTGTTCTGCTCCGGCAGATCGGCGCGCCGGATGCGCACGTCGACCACCGTCACGCCGAACTGCTGGGCCTCGCGGTCGAGCTGCTCGCGCACGCGTGTCATGAGCTGGGCGCGCTCGTCGCGTACCAACTGGGTGAGCGTGGCCTCGCCGAGCACGCGCCGCAGGGCCGAGTTGAGCAAGGGCGAGAGCCGCGAATTCGCGCCCTCGACCGAGCTCACCGTCTGGTAGAAGCGCAGCGCGTCATGGATGCGATAGCGGGCGAAGGCGTCGACCACGAGCCGCTTCTGGTCGGATGCGATCACTTCCTGGGACGAATTCTCGAGATCGAGAATGCGCTTGTCGATATAGATGACGTTGTCGAGCAGCGGCAATTTGCCGTGCAGTCCCGGTTGCGTGACCACGCGCAGCGGCTGTCCGAGACGGACCACCAGCGCCTGGCGCGTCTGATAGACCGTGAACAGCGAGCTGTAGCCGATGATCAACACGACCACCACGATGACGGCGAGAACCCAGCCGGCGAATCCGAGCCTCATCGTGTGCCTCCCGTCGGCGCCGCTGCGGGCGGCGTCGGCCGCCGCAGCTCGTTGAGCGGGAGATACGGCACGACGCCGGAGCCGCCCGGCCCGCCGGAATCGAGAATGATCTTGTCGGTGGTGCCGAAGACCTTCTCCAGCGTCTCGAGATAAAGGCGCTGGCGCGTGACTTCGGGCGCCTTCTTGTAGGCCTCATAGACCTGGGTGAAACGCGACGCCTGGCCGGTCGCCTCCGCAACCGTCTGCTCCCGGTAGGCTTCCGCCGCCTGGATGATCTGGGCCGAACGGCCGCGCGCGTCCGGGATCACGCGGTTGGCGTAGGCCTGCGCCTCGTTCTGGGCGCTTTCGGCGCCGATGCGCGCGGCCTGCACCTCGCGGAACGCGTCGATGGTCTGCGACGGCGGATCGACCTTCTGCATCTGGACCTGGGAAATCTGAACACCGGCCTGATAATTATCGAGGGTCTTTTGCATCAGATCGGTGACCGCCGCCTCGATGCGCGTCTTGCCGCCGGTGAGGATCGGCTGAAGCTCGGAGCGCCCGATCGCCTCGCGCATCGCGCTTTCGGCGACCGCTTTCACCGTGCCTTCGGGATTCTGGATGTTGAACAGATACTGGCTGGCGCCCTTCTCGGCCTTGACGACCCAGAAGACCGAGAAGTCGACGTCGACGATGTTCTCGTCGCCCGTCAGCATCAGGCTCTCCTCCGGCACGTCGCGCACCGAGGAGCCGCCGCGGCGCGCATCCTCGACCACCCGCATGCCGATATCGATGCGGTTGACCCGGGTCACCTTCGGGGTGAGCGCCGTCTCGATCGGATAAGGCAGGTGATAATTGGCGCCGGGCTGCGCGTCGCGAACATATTCGCCGAACCGCAGCACGACACCGAGCTCGTCCGGCTGGACGAAATAGATGCCGGAGCCCACCCAGAACATGAAGGCCAGGATCGCGATCAGGAAGACGCCGCGTCCGCCGAGGCTGCCGCCCGGCATCACCGAGCGGAGCTTGTCCTGGCCCCGGCGCAGAAATTCCTCGAGATCGGGCGGCGTGGGACCGGATGACTGCGGACCCGAGCCCCAAGGACCCTTGGGGCCCGAGCCCCATGGACCGCCGCCTTGATTATTCCAGGGCATGAACACGTCCTCCTGGGACGCCGGCCCGTGGCCGGCACCCGGTTCCATTCCGGCAGGGGTTATAGGGGAGGCTCCCCGCCCTTTCAACGCGCCGGGGCGTCGCGGACGGCAGCCAACGGGCGAACTCGCACATAAGTCACCGTATGGTAACCGGCGTCGTCCCCCGGTCCGGGCGAAACGACAGTCCGGGCCGCCTCGCGCCAGATGGCGGGGTCGATGGCGGGAAACACCGCATCGCCCTCGCACTGGGCATGGATGTGGGTCACCTCGAGCCGATCCGCCAGGGGCATGGCCTGCGCATAGATGTCGGCGCCCCCCACCACCATGATGGCGTCGCTCGCGCGCCGCAACGCGTCGCCGCGCGCAACCGCGAGGGCGGCGGGCAGGCTCGCGGCCACGATCGCGCCCGGGGCGGCGAAATCCGGCGCCCGGCTCACCACGATATTGGTGCGCCCCGGCAGCGGCTTGCGGTCGAAGGAAAGATAGGTCTTGCGTCCAACAACCGCAGGCTTGCCCCAGGTCAGCGCGCGAAACCGCTGCATGTCGGACTTGATCCGCCACGGCAGGCCGCCATTGCGGCCGATCACGCCGTTCTCGGCCATAGCGGCGACGAGGACGATTTCCATCAGCCCGCCCCCGGTCGTGCGAGCCGCACCAGGGCGTCGCCGGTGATGCGGCAGATGGTCCATTCATCCAGCAGCTCGGCGCCGAGCGACCTGTAGAAGTCGATCGACGGCGCGTTCCAGTCGAGCACCGACCACTCGAAGCGCGTCCACCCCTCGGCGGCGCAGCGCTGCGCCAGGTGGCGGAACAATGCCCGCCCGATGCCGCGCCGGCGATAGGCCGGGCGGACATAGAGATCCTCGAGATAGATGCCGTGCCGCCCGCGGAACGACGAGAAATTGAGAAACCAGAGCGCAAGGCCCGCCGGCCGACGCTCCCATTCGGCGATGTCGCAAAAGACCCGCGCGTCCGGTGCGAACAAGGCGGCGTCGATCATCTGTTCGGTGGCGTCGACGGCGCCGAGCAGCCGCTCATAGGCGGCGAGCTCGCGCACGAACTCCAGCACGAGCCCCGCCTCGCCGCGACGCACCGGCCGAATCGAAACCGACATCGGGATTTTAGCCTGTCTGCGCGCTCACACCGCGACCTTCGCCTTGATGTGCGGATGGGGCTCGTAGCGCTCGAGCGTGAAATCCTCGTAGCGGAAAGCGAACAGGTCCTTCGCGCCGGGCGCGAGACGCATCGTGGGGAGCGCCCGCGGCGGGCGCGACAGCTGCAGGCGCGCCTGCTCGAGGTGGTTCGAATACAAATGCGCGTCGCCGAAGGTATGGATGAATTCGCCCGGCGCGAGGCCCGTCACCTGCGCCACCATCAGGGTGAGCAGCGCATAGGAGGCGATATTGAACGGCACGCCCAGAAAGACGTCGGCCGAGCGCTGATAGAGCTGGCAGGAGAGTTTTCCGCGCGCGACGTAGAACTGGAACAGGCAATGGCAGGGCGGCAGCGCCATCTTGTCGACCTCGGCCGGATTCCAGGCCGACACGATGAGGCGACGCGAATCCGGATTGCGGCGGATCATCTCGACCACATTGGCGATCTGGTCGATCGCGCCACCGTCCGGGGCCGGCCACGACCGCCACTGCTGGCCGTAGACCGGCCCGAGGTCGCCGCGCTCGTCGGCCCAATCGTCCCAGATCGTGACGCCGTGGTCGTTGAGATATTTGACGTTGGTGTCGCCGGCGAGGAACCACAAAAGCTCGTAGACGATCGATTTGAGATGCAATTTCTTGGTGGTGACGAGCGGAAACCCCTCGGCGAGATCGAAGCGCATCTGGTGGCCGAACACCGACAGGGTGCCGGTTCCGGTGCGGTCGCGCTTCTCCACACCGGTGGTGAGGATTCGGTTCATCAGGTCGAGATACTGTCGCATGGGTCTCCGGGTCCCGGCGCACGGCCGTGAGTCGGCCATTCCCCAAGACTACCCCGCGCCCCGCATTTCACGAAATGAACGTTGCTCGGACGCCGGAATTCATGTGCAAACCGCCGCGGTTCAATTCGCCGGCGCGGACGCCTTGATGACCGGCGTCCACTTGTCGATCTCGCTCTTCACCAGGGCGGCGAGCGCCTGGGGGCCGCGGCGCGGGGCCTCGGGAATGTCGCTGCCGAGCTCGAGCAGGCGCTTGCGCGTGGGATCGTCGCTCAACGCCTTGTCGAGCGCGGCGCTCAGCTTGTCGCCGATCGCCTGCGGCGTGCCTTTGGGCGCGAACAGCGCATTCCAGGCCGACGCCTGGAACTCGGGCAAGCCTGCTTCCTTCGAGGTCGGGACATTCGGAAGCGCCGGATTGCGCTCGGGCGTGCCGATCGCATAGGCCTTGATGGTCCCGCCGTTGACCTGCGGCACCACATTGACGATCTGGTCGCACATATAATCGACCTGGCCGCCGACCAGCGCGTTCATGGCCGGGCCGGTGCCGTTGAACGGGACCGCGGTCGGCTTCACGGCGAGAATCGAGTTCAACAACAGACAAGTCACGTGCGACACCGAGCCGACGCCGGCATGGGCCATGTTGAGGCTGGCGACATTCTGTTTCACGTGGACGGCGAATTCCCCGAGGTCCTTCGCCGGAAAATCTTTCTTCGCGAGAATCACGACCGGCGTGCCGGCCGCCATCCCGATCGGGATGAAGTCGGACGCAGGGTTGTAGGCGAGGTTGGGATAGAGCGCGACCGCGGCGGCGTGCGTTCCCATGTGGCCCATCACGATGGTGTAGCCGTCGGGCGCAGCCCGCATGGCCCGCGTCACGCCGGTGGTGCCGCCCGCGCCCACGACGTTTTCTATGACGAGCTGCTGGCCGAGCGTCTTCGACATGTGATCCGACACGATGCGGGCGACGATGTCGGTCGGACCGCCGGCGGCGAACGGCACGATCACGGTGATGGCGCGCGCGGGATAATCCTGCGCGCGAGCCGACGTTGCCGATCCAAGCGCCAGGCTGGCGGCAAGAAGTCGCACGATCGCTTTCGTCGACATGGCGGTTACCTCCGGTGACGGGTCAATTTATGGGAACGCCAGCCAGCGGATCCGCTGGCTGGCGCCCTTGACCTCGACTTATGGCAGCGACCCAGCGAGCACTCAGCCCTCGCTTTCGACAAAGACCTCGTCGCGCTTGTGGCGGATCATCGGCAGCACGGCGAGCACCAGCAGGAACGCCGCGAGCGCGATCAGCGCACCGGAAATCGGCCGCGTGACGAAGGTCGAGGGATCGCCGCGCGCGATCAGCATGGCGCGCCGCAGATTCTCCTCCATCAGCGGACCGAGCACGAAGCCGAGCAGCATGGGCGCCGGCTCGAAATCATGCTTGACCAGCCAGTAGCCGATGATGCCGAAGAGCGCCGTCATCACCGCATCGAAGGGCGCGTTGTTGAGCGAGTACACGCCGATCGCGCAGAAGATGATGATCGCCGGGAACAGCAGACGATAGGGCACGCGCAGGAGCCGCACCCAGACGCCGACCATCGGCAGGTTGATGATGACCAGCATGAGGTTGCCCAGCCACATCGAGGCGATCATGCCCCAGAACAGCTCCGGCTGCTTGGTCATGACCTGCGGGCCCGGCACGATCCCGTGGATCGTCATCGCGCCGACCATCAGGGCCATCACGGCGTTGGGCGGAATGCCGAGCGTGAGCAGCGGAATGAACGAGGTCTGCGCCGCCGCGTTGTTGGCGCTTTCCGGCGCCGCCACGCCTTCGATCGCCCCGCGCCCGAAGCGCGAGGGATCCTTGGCCATTTTCTTCTCGAACGTGTAGGCGGCGAAGGCCGCGATCACCGCGCCGCCCCCCGGCAGGATGCCCAGAATGGAGCCCAGCACGGTTCCGCGCATGATCGCGCCGGACGCCGCCTTCAGGTCGGGCCAGGTCGGCATCAAGCCGGTGAGCTTGGCATGCACGATCGAGCGCGAGCTTTCCTGCTCCAGGTTGCGCATGATCTCGGCGAAGCCGAAGACGCCCATCGCGACCACGATGAAGCCGATGCCGTCCGACAGTTCGGGAACATCGAAGGCCATGCGGGACTGGCCGGTCTCGATGTCGGAGCCGACCATCGACATCAGCAGGCCCATCATCACCATGGCGACGGCCTTGACCACCGATCCCCTGGCGAGCACCACCGCGAAGACGAGACCGAGCACCATGAGCGAGAAGTATTCGGCCGGCCCGAACATCAGCGCGACCGAGGTGAGCGGCGCGCCCAGCGCCGCGACCAGCACGGTCGAGACGCATCCGGCGAAGAACGAGCCGATCGCCGCGATCGCGAGCGCCGGACCGGCGCGACCCTGGCGGGCCATCTGGTGGCCGTCGAGCGTGGTCACCACCGACGACGCCTCGCCCGGAATGTTGACCAGGATGGAGGTCGTCGAGCCTCCATATTGGGCGCCGTAATAGATGCCGGCGAGCATGATCAGCGCGCCCACCGGCGGCAACCCGAAGGTGATCGGCAGCAGCATGGCGATGGTCGCCAGCGGCCCGACGCCCGGCAGCACGCCCACCAGCGTGCCGACGATGGCCCCGATCAGGCACAGAAAGAGGTTCATGCCGCTGAAGGCTACGCCGAAGCCCAGGGCAAGATTACTGAGAAGGTCGGTCATGACGGTTTGCTCAAAATTTGGACGCAGGCGCGCCGCGCGTTAGCGGAAGCTCAGCAGGGACGCCCAGCTGAGATTGGTCGGCCACAGCTGAAGCGGCAGGTTGAGCGCGATCGGAAACAGCAGCACGCAGAACGCCGACAGAACGGCGCTCCAGATGAGCGCTTCCAGCGGGCGCACCTCGTGGGTCGCAAAGGAAGCCGCCAAGATGCTGAAATAGCTCGCAATGACGAGCCCGAGCGGACGGACCGCCATCGCAAAGATGAGGACCGAGAGCGTGATGAACAGCGGCCCGCGCACCAGGTTCCGCCGCGGGCCCATCAGGCCGATGACCGACAGGATCACGCCGAGCACCAGCACCGCCAAGGCCACCATCTTGAACGAGAAGGTCTGCGCCGAGACCACCAAAATATAGGCAAGGTTGATGAGCGTCGGGCCCGTGATCTCATAGCGTTCGACCGCCGCGCCTTCGGTGATAAGGCCCATGCCGGCGATCACCGCCCCAAGACCGATCAGGACGATGGCAAACATGCGGGGCGCGGTGCCCGGCCCGAAAGCGAAACCATGCATGCCCGGCAGATCGCGCGACGCCCACAGCGCGAAGACGCCGAGCGCAATCAGCGCAAGGCCGCCGTAGAAATCCCGTGGATCGCGGATCCGCGAGCCGCCACGCGGCACACCCGGAGACGCTTGAACCCCCTCCGACATCTATATCCTCCCTGTTGACCCCGGCTCCGCCAGCGTCATAACGCCCCGCAGTCTCCTACCACAAGCTTCGGCCATGCCAAAGCAATCGTAGCGTGCCGTTGCCGAATCGTTCGGGCTAAATGATCCCGATCAAACCCAAACCCGCCGCCGCCGCGAGCGCGGCCAGCGGCGTGATCCTGGTCCAATAAGCCAGCGCGAAGCTCGCGATGGTGATCAAGAACGTCGCCGCGTCGCGGTCGGCGGCCCGCGCCACGATCAGCGCGCTCGCCGCGATCAAACCTATCGTCACCGGCACCAGACCCGCTTGGATCACAATTCGCCAAGTCGCGTCCTTGAAGCGATCGAACACCCGGGCCACCAGATAGGCAATGGTGCATGTCGGCGCGCACATCGCGAAGGTCGTGACCAGCGCGCCCGGAACGCCGGCGATGTAGTGACCGAGCAGCGTGACGAACACGACGTTCGGACCGGGCGCCGCCTGGGCGATGGCGAAAAGCTCGCTGAATTTCCGGTCGCTGATCCACAGGTGAACGTCGACCGCCTGCCGATGCATCTCCGGCACCACCGAATTCGCGCCGCCGACCGCCATCAGCGAGCACAAGGCGAAGTTCATCAGCAGCGCGAGCAAAATGTCGGAATCCTGCTTCATCGCCGCTCCCACCAGGCGAAAGCGATGCTGATGGGAATCACGACCGCCATCACCCACAGCAAAGGCATGCGCAAAATGCCCGCCGCCCCGAAGGTCACGACCGCGACGATATGTCCCGCGGTGAGGCGGTTCTTGACCATCGCCCGGATCATTTGCAGCGAGGTGGCGATGAGCAGCCCGGCGGCCGCCGCGGCCAGGCCCGAGAGCACGCCGCGCAGTTCCGGAAGCTCGCCGTAACGGCGGTAGAGAATGCCCGCCAAGATCATCAGGATGACCGGCGGACCGAGCAGGCCGAACAGGGCCGCGAGCGAGCCCGCCAGCCCGGCGGCGCGGGAACCGAACATGACCGAGAAATTCACGATGTTGGGCCCGGGCAAAACCTGGCACAACGCCAGCTGCTCGTTGAACTCCTCCGGGCTCATCCAGCCGCGCTCCTGGACGATCACCCGGCGCGACCAGGCGAGCACGCCGCCGAAGCCGCAGACCGCGATCTTGGCAAAGCCCAGAAACAGCTCGCGGGGCGTGGGAACATGGCGGCCCGGCGGGAGCGGCGGATGCGGGACGGGCGGAGACGGAACGGGGGCCGCGGGCTCGGGCATGATGCAGCGTCGGAGAGCGGCCGGGTTGCGGTTCGGGTCGAAGGGTTGAAAACAGGTCGCCGCGGGGGTGGCGGCTTCCGACGGAACCCGCATGGGTCTATCTGCGCCGGCGCGCACGCGCCACACCAAATATCGCCCACCCTGCCCGCGCTCCCGGGCGGCGCCACGAGGCGCCGAATGCTCTTTTTTCGTCAACCTTCTGGGCCTATATAGGGGGTGCCGGCGCAAGCCGGATATGGCGATAAATGGCCGTCGTAATAAACCTTTCGGACCCGGGGGCAGTACCCGGCGCCTCCACCCGAGCCCAGACTTATGCCAGCTTAAGATGTGTGCTGGGTTGGGGCGGGGGCGAAATAGGTTCGACGAGGGGCGTAAAGGGCGTGTTTTTGCTCGGCATGGTTCCGCCGTTATCGGGCCACCTTCATAGTTGCGAACGACAACTATGCTCCGGTTGCTCAGGCCGCGTAAGCGGTTTGAAAGACCGATCTGAAGCCCTGGCGTCTTAGCAGCGTCAGGCGGGGTTCGGGGGGCACCTGGCAACAGAAGCCCCCCACTCATATTCGTATTCGCGGTTCGCCCTGAAAATGCAGCGCAACGAAAATAATGCGGGATGCAGTTAGATCGAATCACATGCCCGATCTAGAGTGCGCGTGCCATGACGGTTGATTACATCCGCTACGACATTCTCACCCAGGACGCGCTGCGCTCGGTCGTGCATACGGTGCTCGCCGACGTGGCGGCGAAAGGCCTGCCGGGCGAGCACCATTTTTTCATTTCCATCGACACGCGGGCGGAAGGCGTCGGCCTCTCGTCGCGCCTCAAGGCGCAATATCCCAAGGAAATGACCGTCGTGTTGCAGCACCAGTTCTGGGACATGGTCGTCACCGACGACCGTTTCGAGGTCGGGCTGTCCTTCAACGGCGTGCCCGAGCGTCTGGTCGTGCCGTTTCGCGCCATCAAGGGATTCGTCGACCCGTCGGTCCAATTCGGGCTGCAATTCGCCGTTGCGGTGGAAGGCGATAATTCCGCGGACGTCGCGCCGGCCGGCGCGGAAGACGCGCGCCCGCCGGCCCGCCACGATCATTCGGCGCCGCCCGCGCCGCTTCCGCTGGCGGCCAATCCGGCCCCGGCTGCCGCCAAGCCGGACAGCGAGCCCCCCGCCGGCGGCGAAGTCGTCCGCCTCGATCGTTTCCGAAAAAAATAGCGCCCCCGCCCGCCGGAGCATGACCCGGCCAAGGCCTTTCCGGTAACCTGCCGGAACGGTCCCGCCGCGCCGACGCGGCGCGGCCGCGTTCGCGATGGCCGCGAGACGAGGGACGCGATGGCGAAGACCCGCACCGAAACCGACACATTCGGCAAGATCGAGGTTCCGGCGGACCGCTATTGGGGGGCGCAGACCGAGCGGTCCCGGCAGAATTTCCGCATCGGCACCGAGCGCATGCCGCTGCCGCTGATCCGCGCCCTCGCGCTGGTGAAACGCGTCGCCGCCGAGGTGAATTTCAAGCTCGGGCTGCTCGATCGGCGCCGCATGCGCGCGATCGTGCGCGCCGCCGACGAGGTGATCGCCGGCGGGCTCGACGACCACTTCCCGCTCGTGGTCTGGCAGACCGGCTCCGGGACCCAGACCAACATGAACGTGAACGAGGTGATCGCCAACCGCGCGAACGAGCTGCTCGGCGGCCAGCTCGGCGCCAAGAAGCCGGTGCATCCGAACGATCACGTCAATCTCAGCCAGTCGTCGAACGACAGCTTCCCGACCGCCATGCATATCGCGGCGGCCATCGAGATCGACGCGCAGCTGCTCCCGGCCCTCGCCCGTCTGCATGCAGCGCTCGACGCCAAAGCCAAGCGCTTCGCCAGGATCGTCAAGATCGGGCGCACCCACCTGCAGGATGCGACGCCGTTGACGCTGGGACAGGAGTTTTCCGGCTACGCCGCCCAGGTCGCGTCCGGCATGGTGCGGATTCGGCAAGGCCTGAAGCATCTGTTCGCGCTGGCGCAAGGCGGCACCGCGGTCGGCACCGGGCTCAACGCCAAGCCCGCCTTCGCGCGCCTCTTCGCCCGCAAGGCGGCCGAGCTGACGGGCCTGGGTTTCGTGACGGCGCCCAACAAATTCGAGGCGCTGGCGTCGCACGACCCTTATGTGTTCGCCCACGGCGCCATCGCGTCGACCGCGACCGGGCTGTTCAAGATCGCCAACGATATCCGCCTGCTGGCGTCCGGCCCGCGCTCCGGCCTCGGCGAGCTCACGCTGCCGGAAAACGAGCCCGGCTCCTCGATCATGCCGGGCAAGGTCAACCCGACCCAGTGCGAGGCGCTGACCATGGTGTGCTGCCAGATCTTCGGCAACAACACGACGATGACGGTCGCGGGCAGCCAGGGGCATTTCGAGCTCAATGTCTACAAGCCGGTGCTCGCCTATGCGATGCTGCAATCGATCCGCCTGATGGCGGACGCGGCGCGTTCCTTCACGGATCATTGCGTGGTCGGAATCGAAGCCGACGAGGCGCGCATCCGCGAGCTGATGGAACGATCCTTGATGCTGGTCACCGCGCTCGCCCCCGCCATCGGCTACGATCGTGCGGCGCAAATCGCCAAGTCCGCGCACGCCAACGGGACGACCTTGCGGGAGGAGGCGTTGCGGCTCGGCTGGGTGACCCCGGCCCAATTCGACCGTCTGGTGCGCCCGGAGAAAATGATCCGTCCGGGGTGACGCCGGCGGCGACACGGGGGGGGGGAAACGCGCGGATTCGCGGCCGGCGACCCCCCTGTGGATAAATCACAAACATGTTACGTGGTAGTTCTCAGGGCTGGTCCTCCCCGGGTGCATATGTCGGATCTGGACCGTTCGGGATGCTCCAGTTGGGGACAGTGGTGGTAGTATCTGCGGTCTGATCAAAGGAAGGGCGCATATCGCCTGTAATATTATAATAAGCTCATAGAAATAACCCCGCCTTGCGGCATAATGTACTTGGATTTACTTTGAATATTCTCACGCCTTGTGAATCTTTCACAAGACACTACTTTCAAACTCACGGCTTCCCCGGCCGACTATTCAATCTCCAACCTCCGCTCTACTGGTTCGCCCCTGCCACCCAGGGTGGGCCGGGATGATCCAGCGCCACGGTATCGGCGTATTTGACAGTGATGAGGGTACGTCAGTCTGACCCACGTATGCATCCGGATACCGTCGTTTATTCATATGACGAAAGTCATCAACCTGAGGGCCGCCCGGAAACGAACTGCACGTCTGCAGGCTGAGCAGCGTGCAGCCGAACGCCGGGCGCACTTCGGGATGTCCAAGGCTGAACGTCTGCTCGTCGAGTCGCGGGGCAATAAAGCCGCGCGGGACCTCGACGTTCACCGGATCGGAAATGGAGAAGGTCGATGAAATCGCCGGTCGTCAAGCGCTCAATCGTCATCGCCGGCCACAAGACGAGCGTGAGTCTCGAAGACGCGTTTTGGAAGGGCTTGAAGGAAATCGCGGGAGCCCGCGATGTCACCTTGTCCGACCTCGTCTCCACAATCGATTCCGATCGCCGCCACGGCAATTTGTCGTCGGCCATCCGTCTGTTCGTCCTCGACTTCTATCGCGCGCAAATTCCCGGCCACCAGACCGATCATGGTGCGCCCCGGGACATCATGAGCGTGCGTGCGGCGCAGCCGGCGCTGCGGGCCGACTGACGCAACCCGCTGGGCTGCGTTCGCAACGCAGTCCATCATCCATTTTCCTTTTTCCTACCGAGGATCCGCGGGCGTGATCACCCATGGTGGCGCCGGCGGAACCACCGGGCGCGATGGCGGGCGGTGCGGCCTGACCGCGGCTGAGCCCGGGGCCGGCGCGATGTGGATCGTCGGCGGCAAAGCCGGTGCCTTGTCGGCCGGCGCCGCTGTGCTGCCGGTGGGCTCGGCGGCGTCGCGCGCGCGTCGTTCCTCATCCTGCTTGCGCCTGGCCTCATCCTCCTGTTTGCGCCGCGCCTCCTCCTGCGCCCGCCTGCGTTTGGCCTCCTGCTCGGCCGCTTCGAGGCGCTTGGCCTCCAGCTCCACGCCGCGCAACGCAAGCCAACTGATCAGCGCCGCCACATCCACGTTTCGGCGCGGAGCGTCGAGCGGCCCCTTGAGGGCGATCGAGATCTGCGGACGCTGACCATCCGGCGCGTCTGGCCGCGGGGCGCCGGTGAAACCGAAGCGCAAATCGAGCGCGTCCTCATTGAGACCGTAGTCGGACGAGATCGCGGCATCGACCCCTTCGGCCGGCGCGGTCAGCGGACCGAGCACCACGCGGCCGGCACGGATCGCGATGGTGCCGGTGGCGACCGGAATATGCAGCTTGCCGGCGTCGAGCGCGCTGCGCACGACATCTCCGATGCGAACCGCGTCGAGCGGAACGCCGCGCTCGGCCGCCAGCATGGCAGCGTCGATCGCCTTCGGATCGAGCCCCGAGATCTGCAGATTTTCCGCCGTGGCGGTCCCGGCCCCCTGCAGCGCCCCGATGAGCGTCGCCGGGCTCAAGCCTGCCCCTTGGGCGTCGAATTGAAACGAGACGCGGCCCGTTGCTTGTCCGGATGGAGCGCGCGGCATCAACCCGGAGAGATTCGCATTGGCGAGCGAAACACGCGCTTGCGCCGCCAGTCCCGACGAGGCCGCGCGGAATTGGACCTGCGCCGCCAGACGTCCTTCGGCCAGGACGCCCTCTATGTTGTCCAGCGTGATGGCCGACGGCTCGAACTTCACGCTGCCGCGGAATTGGCGTCCGGCGATGCCCGATACGATCGCGGCGCGCTCCACCGAAAAGGCAACGCGGCCGTCGAGATCATCGAGCAATCCCGGCCCGAAGGGTTCCGACGACCACGGGCCGCCGCGGACCGTCGAAACCGGCGTTCCGATCGCGGTGGCGATCAGCGAGGTGGCGTCGACCGTATCGGCATCGATCCGCCCGTCGAGGCGCGTCGGATGCCCGAGCACGAGGGCTAGTCGCCCTTTGACGGCCGCGCCCGCGATCCTGCCGTCGAGCGCATCGAAGGCCAGCTTGTCGCCGTCGACCGAAAGCCGCGTGCGCAGCCTCACCGGCATGGCGGCGGCCGGATCGCGGCGCGGCAGCCGGGCATCGGCCGCCGCGAATGTCACGTCGAGGACGCCATGCGGACGCGCGTCGGCCAGACGCATCGTGCCGTTGGCGTCGGCGTCGAATTGGGCGCTGTTGAACTTGGCGCCGAGGCGCAGCTCTCCGCCGGGGGGACCGCTCGCCGTCAGGGCGAATTGCGCCGGCCGGTGGTCCATGACGACGAACCGATCGAGCCCCAGGAGCGTGGCAAGGCCCGCGCCGTCGTCGGCCGCAAGGCGGCCATCGAGGCGGATATCCGCCGCCATCGGCGTCCCGACGTCGCCGCTGCCTTCGGCCGAGATGTTGACGCGGATACCCGCAATGGCGCCGTCGATGGCGAGCTTGGCCGACGTTTTCGCCCCCGGCGCGGTCCCCATGGGCGCGACGTCGAGCTTGGCGGCGAGCTTGGCCGACGCGGCGCGTTGCATCAGGTTCTTCAAGGTGTCGGCGGCGTCGGGCACGAATTTCGCCGCCAGCGCCGCAACGCCGGTGAGCCGCTGCGCCTCCACGGTGAGGGCCACCGATCCGCGCGGCGACGGCGAGGTGGTGTCGATGCGGCCGCTCACATTGAGGACCGCGCCGCCGAAATCCGCGATCGCCAGCCGCTCGATGACCAGCCCGCTGGCGTCGAATTTGAGCGCGGCGGTCGCCCCGCGGGCGTCGATGCCCGCATAGATGGCGCGGCCGAATTCGAGCGCGAGGGCAATTTCGCCGGGGCGCTCGAAGGTGGTGCCGGCGAGCGCGTTGTTGGCGAAGGCGATCGCGCCGTCGAGATCGATCTCGGCGGCGCTGACCGCGGCGTCGAGGCGCGGCGGCCGCTGATCGGCCGCGAACACATAGGCAAGGCGTCCCTCGATCGCCTTGCGGTCGACCTCCGCCTTGAGCCGTTCGACCGCCAGGCGCTGCGCGCCGAGCGTCACGTCGCCGCGCGCCCGTAACGCGCCGATTGGCGCGCGCGTCGCCTCCTGCCGGCCTTCGAGCCAGGCGATCAGCAGCTTGGGATCGGCGGAATCGACACTGGCGGGTCCCGCGAACTCGATCGTTCCGGCCGCAACCGCGAGGCGTCCGCTCGCCCGCACCTGGGTCGCGCCCGGGGCGCGGAACTCGACATTGTCGAGGCTCCAGTCGTCGCCCTCGGTGACGATATCGCCGCGCAACGCGGTCAGGAAAGCGCCGCCGAGCGTGACGCTGTCGACCCCGATGCCGATCTTCACCGGGACCTGCGGACGGCCGAATTCGGCCAGGGTGTCGGTCATGCTGCGCAACAGCGCGACCGGCGTCCGCCGCGTCGAATCCGGCATCTGCAACGAACGGTCGAGATCGATCTGGCGGGCGGACAGCACCCCTTCGAATCGCGGCTTGGCGCCGAACTTCAGCTCGGCGGTGCCGGCGAGCTTGATGGCGCGATCGTCCGGACCGTATTGGAAGTCGATCTGCTCGAGCAGCGCGGCCGCAGGGGTGGCCTTGACCCGGCTCGCGGCCCGCCATGGCTCGTTGGTGACGGTCTTGCCGCTCGCGAGCGCAAGGCCGGCGGGACGCACGAGCGTGAGATTGCCTTCGTAGCGCGGAAGCTCGCGGTCGATCCAAAGGGTCCCGTCGGTCTCGATGGCGAGCGGACGATCCGACGGATCGATGTTCAAATGCAGCCGCACGCCGCCGTCGTCGCCGCGCCGGCCGCCGGACACGCGGTAGCCATAGAGCTGGCCCGACGACACGAAGGCGCCCTCGCCCTTGAACGGACCGACCAGCGAGCGGATGTCGCCGCGGAACCCCACCTGGTCGAGCACGAGCCGCTTGCCGCTCGCCGCGTCCAGCAGCACCGCGCGGCCGTGGTCCACCACCACCCGCTCGAACGACAGCTGATCGGGATCGAAGCCGATGGAGACCTGCGGAACGTCGATGCGCCCGGCCGCGTCGACCCCGAGCGTGACCTCGGGACCATCGAGATGCAGCTGGGCGGCGCGCCACTCGCCGCGCATGAGCGGCCCGAGCGCGAACTCGACGCCGAGCATGCGGGCGCGCAGCTTGGGGGCGCGGCCCGGCTCGCCGACTTCGATGTCGTTGAGCAGCAACGACGGGCTGGGCAAGAGGCGCGCGTCGATGTGGCCGGCCACGCGGACCGGCATGCCGACGAGACGCGACGCTTCCGCCTCGAAACCGGCGCGCCAGCGTCCCCAATCGATGAACAGCGGTCCGACCAGCGCGCCCACGAGCGCCACGATGATCGCAACCGCCAACCCAAGCAGCGTCGTCTGCACCGGCGTGCTCCGCGCCCCGTTTCCCGCCCCTCAGGCCCCCGGCCTAACTGTCTGTTTCGGCAATGGAACTCACCATGTGGGGGCGACCCGCCACAGAGCGGCTTCGTCCTATTATCTAGCGGCGATTGTGAGTCGGCACCATCCTCATGACCCAGGCGCGACAATCTTGCCCGGATTCATGATCCCATCGGGGTCGAGCGCCCGCTTGAGCGCCCGCATGGCGCCCAGCGCCGCCTCGCCATGCTCGGCCGCCAGATATTTCATCTTGCCCTGCCCCACCCCGTGCTCGCCCGTGCAGGTGCCCTCCATGGACAGCGCGCGCTCGACCAGGCGTTCGCACAAGCCGGCGGCGCGCGCGACCTCGTCACGGTCGTCCATGTCGACCAGCAGCGTGAGGTGGAAATTGCCGTCGCCGACATGGCCGAGAATCGGCGCGACCAGCCGGCTCGCCGCGATATCGCGTTGGGTGGCGGTGACGCAGGCGGCGAGCCGCGAGATCGGGACGCACACATCGGTCGCGATCGCCTGGGAGCCCGGCCGCAAGCCGCGTCCGGCCCAATAGGCGTCGTGGCGCGCCTGCCACAGCCGGGTGCGGTCTTCGGGCTTGATGGCCCAGTCGAACGGCCCGCCGCCCTGCTCGCGCGCGATGTCGCCGAACTGCTCCGACTGCTCGGCGACCGAGGCCTTGGACCCGTGGAACTCGACGAACAGCATCGGCTGCTCGGGCAGGCTGAGCTTCGAATAGGCGTTGCAGGCCTTGACCTGCAACTGGTCGAGCAATTCGATGCGGGCGACCGGGATGCCGGACTGGATGGTCGCGATCGTCGCGTTGCAGGCGGCCTCGACCGACGGGAACGGGCATACGCCGCTCGCGATCGCCTCCGGAATGCCGTGCAGCTTGAGGGTGATCTCGGTGATGACGCCGAGCGTTCCCTCCGAGCCGACGAACAGCCGCGTGAGATCGTAGCCGGCGGCCGATTTCTTCGCGCGCTGCGCCGTCTTGATCACCTCGCCATTGGCCAATACCGCTTTGAGGGCCAGCACGTTGTCCTTCATGGTGCCGTAGCGCACCGCGTTGGTGCCGGAGGCGCGCGTCGCCGTCATGCCGCCGAGCGAGGCGTCGGCGCCCGGATCGATCGGGAAGAACAGGCCCTGGTCGCGCAGCTGCTCGTTGAGCGCCTTGCGGGTGATGCCCGGTTCCACCACGCAATCGAGGTCCTCCGCATGCACGGCGAGCACCCGGTTCATGTCGCGCATGTCGATGCATATGCCGCCTTGCGGGGCATTCACCTGCCCTTCGAGCGAGGTGCCGGTGCCGAAGGCGATCACCGGCACGCCGTGCGCCGCGCAGATGCGCACGACCTGCTGCACGTCCTGCGTCGTTTGCGGAAACACCACGGCGTCGGCCGGCTCATTCTCGACCCAGGTGGTGGTGTTGGCGTGCTGTTCGCGCACGGCCGTCGATGTGACGAGGCGGTTGCCGAACCCGGCGGCGAGCTCGGCGATCACCGCCGCGACCGCCCCGCTGCGGGTTTGCGACCGCGCCCGATTTTCCGTGACCGAAGCCATCATGCATGCCTTGTCCGTCGTTGCGCAGACCTTAGAACATTTTTCGGCGAAATCCTGCCCCCGGACGCAGGCAATCGGGATACGCGGATCGCCCAAAAATCCGCCGCAGAAACAAGTCCAGGGAAAAACGCCAAAGCACGGACAGGGCAGGAGAAACGTCGGGACTCCCGCGGCAATCCCTGGCATAGTGGCGGAGAGAAAACGCCATGCTCGACCGTGTCGACCTCGAACCCTTGTTTTTCGCGCCCTTCGTCTCGTCGATGATGCGCGTCGAGGACCATTGGATCGACTACAACGGCCATCTCAACATGGCCTATTACAATGTGCTGTTCGACCGGGCGGTGGACGAGGCCTACGAGCTCATCGGGATCGGCGCCGACTATGTGGCACAGCGCAGGCACTCGTTTTTCACGGCCGAAGCCCACCTGCGCTACCTGCGCGAGCTGCATGCGGGCGATCCGGTGCGGGTGACGTTCCAGCTGCTCGACTTCGACCGCAAGCGGCTGCACACCTTCGAACAGCTCTTCCATGCCGACGCCGGATGGGTGGCGGCGACCTCGGAGAACATGTCGCTCCATGTCGACATGGCGGCGCGCAAAAGCGCCGCTTTCCCGGCCGAGGTGACCCGCCGGCTGGCGGAGATGAAGGCTTCGCACGCCCGTCTGCCGCGGCCGGAAGCGGCCGGACGCCGGATCGCGATGCCGGCGAAGGGCTAGGCGGCGCGGTCCGCGGGCGAAAAAACGCCCAGGACACGCGATCCGGCACGGTATTCGTGCCGGCCGTCATGCCTCCCCTCGTAAAAGCCGTCTCCGAATGCCATTTTAGCGCAACAGAATCGCGCAAGCGCGTTGACGGACAACTCTCACAATCACGGACAACCTCTTGGCCGACCCTTTGAAAACCGCACCCTTCGCGCCCCCGGCTCCGCCCGCGTCATCGGTCGGCGGGATTGCGGCCCGTGCGCGGGCGGCGGCGGGCGCGCCCTATCTGGCGGGCCTCAACCCCGAGCAGAGAGAAGCGGTCGAGACCCTGGACGGGCCGGTGCTGGTGCTCGCCGGCGCGGGCACCGGCAAGACCCGCGTGCTGACCACGCGGATCGCCCACATCCTGAGCCTCGGCCGCGCCCGGCCGTCGGAGATCCTGTCCGTCACCTTCACCAACAAGGCGGCGCGCGAGATGAAGGAGCGCGTCGGCCGCATGGTCGGCCAGATCGTCGAGGGCATGCCCTGGCTCGGCACCTTCCATTCGATCGGGGCAAAGATCCTGCGCCGGCATGCCGAGCTGGTCGGCCTCAAGTCGGATTTCACGATCCTGGACACCGACGACCAGGTCCGCCTGATCAAGCAGCTCATCGTGGCCGAGAATATCGACGAGAAGCGCTGGCCGGCGCGGGTTTTCGCCGGAATGCTCGACGGCTGGAAGAACCGCGGGCTCACGCCCGCCAACGTCCCGCCGGGCGAAGCCGCGAGCTTTGCGGGCGGGCGCGGCCTCAAGCTTTACGCGGCGTTCCAGGAGCGCCTGAAAATCCTCAACGCGGCCGACTTCGGCGACCTGCTGCTCGAGACCATCCGGCTTTTTCGCGAGCATCCGGAGGTGCTGCGGGAGTATCAGCGGCGCTTCAAATACATCCTGGTCGACGAGTATCAGGACACGAATGTGGCGCAGTATCTGTGGCTGCGGCTGCTGGCGCAGCCCACCTCTCCCCGCGTGCGGGGAGAGGTCGACGCGCGGAGCGCGGCGGGTGAGGGGGACTCACCACAGCCTGAGCGCTTGGAAGCGCCCCCTCACCCCGACCCTCTCACGCCGAAGTCGGATGTTTCCGACTTCGGCCCAGCAATCGATGATCGAACTCGGGTAAACCCGAGTTCGATTGTAAACGGGGAGAGGGAGAAGCAAAGCCCCAGGAACATCTGCTGCGTCGGCGACGACGACCAGTCGATCTACGGCTGGCGCGGCGCGGACGTCGACAACATCCTGCGCTTCGAGCACGACTTTCCCGGCGCCAGGGTGATCCGGCTGGAACGCAATTACCGCTCGACCGCCCATATCCTGGCGACCGCATCGCACCTGATCGCCCACAACGAAGGCCGGCTCGGCAAGACCCTGCGCACCGAGGACGAGGCCGGCGAGAAGGTCGCGGTGGTGGCGGCGTGGGACTCCGAGGAGGAAGCGCGCGCGATCGGCGAGGAGATCGAGGAGCTTCGGCGCGGCGGCCACTCGCTCGACGAGATCGCCATCCTGGTGCGCGCCTCGTTCCAGATGCGCGAATTCGAGGACCGCTTCGTCACGGTCGGGCTGCCCTATCGGGTGATCGGGGGCCCGCGTTTCTACGAACGGGCGGAAATCCGCGACGCGCTCGCCTATCTGCGCCTGGTCAACCAGCCGGCCGACGACCTCGCCTTCGAGCGCATCGTCAACGTGCCCAAGCGCGGCCTGGGCGACGCCACCCTCAAGCTGCTGCACGATCATGCGCGCGCGCGCGGCATCTCCCTGATGGAGGCGACGCGCGCCATGGTGGCCACCGACGAGCTCAAGGCGAAGCCGCGCCAGGCGCTGCGCGACCTGGTCGCCGCCTTCGACCGCTGGCGCGCGCAGAAGGATTCGCTGCCGCACAACGAATTGGCCGAGATCGTGCTCGACGAGTCGGGCTACACCGAGATGTGGCAGAAGGACCGCAGCGCCGACGCGGCCGGGCGGCTGGAGAACCTGAAAGAGTTCGTCCGCTCCATGGAGGAGTTCGAGAACCTGCAAGGCTTCCTCGAGCACATCTCGCTTGTCATGGACACCGACCGGGGCGAAGGCGGCGACGCCGTCTCGATCATGACCATGCACTCGGCCAAGGGGCTCGAGTTCGACACCGTGTTCCTGCCCGGCTGGGAGGAAGGCCTCATCCCGCACCAGCGCTCGCTCGACGACCAGGGCCGCGCCGGCCTGGAGGAGGAGCGCCGCCTCGCCCATGTGGGGCTGACGCGCGCCCGGCGGCGCGCCCGCATCTATTTCGTGTCCAACCGGCGCATTCACGGCTCGTGGTCGTCCAGCATCCCGTCGCGCTTCATCGACGAATTGCCCGAGGCGCATGTGGAGGTGCAGGAATCGAAGGGCGGCTTCGGCGGATTTTCCGGCTACGGCGCCTCGCGCTTCGACCAGATGGAGAGCTTCGGCTCGAACTATGCGACGCCCGGCTGGCAGCGCGCGCAGGCCCGGCGCCGCGGCGGGTTCGACGAGACCTACGCGGAAGGCGCCGCGCCCGAGGATGCGCCGGCCGACACCCCACGCCCGCAACCGCGCGCCCCGCGCCGCGCTCCGCTCACCATCGAGGGCGAGCTGGTGGCGAAATCGACCGGCGCCGTCTCCGCCTTCAGCATCGGCGACCGCGTCTTTCACATGAAGTTCGGCAACGGCGACGTGATCGCGGTCGAAGGCAACAAGCTCACCATCGCGTTCGACAAGGCCGGCGAGAAGCGCGTGGTCGACAGCTTCGTGCAGCGGGCGTGAGCCCCGCCGTCACTTCTTCTCCAGCATCAGCGTGCCCTGCCGGCTGATCACGTTGCTCGCCGCCTGGGCGAATTTGGCGAGCAGCCAGGGCAATTGCACGGTCAGCACGACGTGATCGTCGCGCACGTCGATGAGGCCGCTCGCCGCCTGCCCGAGCGCGCTCGCCCGGAAGCTCAGGCGGTCGTCCTGCCAGGTCTCTTCGGAAATCGTGATGAGATGCGCGAAATTCGCGCGCGCGCCGGCCAAGCCGGATTTGAGGCGGCGCACCGCCTCTTCGCGGCCGAGACGATGCGGAATGGAGACGACGAGGGGTTCGGACATTCCGCCTATGTAGGCGGAGCGGCGCCGTTTTCAAATCGGGAACAAGGCGGGACGCCGGCCGGTATGATGTTCCGGCGCGCTGACACACGCAACCGCCCCCGGCCGTTCGCCGGCAGGACGCGCGGCTCGGCCGGGCGTCCGAATGACCTGCCGTAACCGCGACCTTTCGGCGGCGCTACGCGGCCTGCTTATGCATGGCCCCGCCGGCGGCGCCGTGCCCATGGATGGCTTTCACCGACTTGTCGATCGCCGACCACAGCCGCGCGATCTCGGCGCTTGCCAGCGACTCGGCCGCGAACTCCTTGGCGCCCTCGCCTTCCCCCAGCGCGAGAATGAAATTCGCCCGGTTGGTGATCTGGCCGCCCCACACCGGCACGCGCATTTCGGCGAGACTCTCGCGCGCCTGCGTCACCAGCGGCGACTCCTGCTCCTCGCGCCGCGGCGGCGCGGCGTTGATCACCACCGCATAGGGCTTGCGCAGCTGGCGGCTGAAATCGATCGTCTCCTTGACCGCATCGATGTCGAACACCCCCGGGCGCGCCGGGATGACGACCAGCGTGGCGCAGCGGATCGCGTCGGTGACGGTCGCCGACATGTTCGGGGGCGTGTCGATCAGGACCCACTCGACGCCGTCCTGCTTCGCCTGCTTGACGATGTCGGCGATCCCGCGCGTGCCGGCCTTGAGCGGCGGCTCGCCGGTGCGGCGCAGCGCCTGCCACAGCGTGAGCGAACCCTGCGGGTCGGCATCGACGAGCAGACAGGGACGCGTGGGCTTGTGGATGTAGGCCGCGAGATGCGCCGCGAGGGTGCTCTTGCCCGAGCCGCCCTTGCGCGAGGCGAAGACGAGGACATTCATGGGGTAACGCTCCAGAGGTTTGTTGCAAGCAGAAGCTGAGCCATTTCATTGATTCGTGGAAGTGCTAAAGTGTCGCCGACACGCAGACGGGCGGACGAGCGATCGAGTTGCCCACCGGTTTGCGCCATGCCGCAACGCACGGGCGAGCGCGGCGCCCGCACCGGGACAGGGAACCAAACGCCTGTGAACACTGTTGGATGAAGTGCCGCGGCGGCGGTCCCTCCGCCTGTATGGGTCGAAAATCATGCGTTACCGTGAGTTGGTTCTGGCCGGCGTTTTGGTTGCCGGCATGGCGGCTCGCCCAGCGAGCGCCAACATTCTCATCACGATCGACAAGAGCAGCCAGCGCATGACCGTGGCGGTCAACGGCGAGACGCGCTGGAATTGGCGTGTATCGACCGGCCGCGTGGGCCGCGAGACCCCGAGCGGCAAGTTTCAGGCGTTCCGCATGGAGGCGGACCATTTCTCGAAGGAGTTCGACGACGCGCCGATGCCGCATTCGATCTTCTTCACCAAGATCGGTCACGCCATCCACGGGTCCTTCGATATCCGCCACCTCGGAACGCCCGCCTCGCATGGCTGCGTCAGGCTGGATCCCGCCAACGCCAGCAAGCTCTACGCGCTGGTGCAACAGGATGGCGTTCTCAACACCACGGTGGTGCTGACCGGCTCGGCGGCGGCGGCGCTCAGGACCGCGCCGGTCGCCGGGATACAAGACGTCCCGGACGAGGCTCCGCAGCCGTCTTTCGCGCAACGGCCCTATGGCTCGTCCTTCACCGGGTCCTATGACGACCGATATGCTCAACCGACCTACGCGCCGCAGCCGACGTTTCCCTCGCCGGACTATCGCGGGCGCCCGTACCGGTAACGCATAAATGGCCCCGCGATGCTCGGGGAAGCTCGATGATCCGCAAGCTCAAATCGGGCCAGTACCGGCTCTATTCGCGCAAGATCAATCCGAAGACCGGCAAGCGCCGCAATCTCGGCACCTTCGCGACGCGCGCCGGCGCCCTCAAGCATGAGCGCGCCGTTCAGTATTTCAAGCGCGGCGGAGGCTGAGGTCGGGGCACGCCCATTTGAGCCGGCAGCCGGCGTCGGAATGCGATAGCTTTCCGGGCGCCGCCACAGTGGGGGCGGTCACCATGGAGGTTGCGTCTATGTCTCTATTCCCAACAGCATGGCGTTTCGCCGCTCTTCCCCTCGTCTTGCTGGTTGCCACGCCCGCGAGCGCACAGTTGTTGCAGCGCAAAGACCTTTCCTATCCGATGGCACTGACGATCGCGACCGGCGCGCTGGAGGATTGCAAGGCCAAAGGCTATGCGGTTTCCGTCGTCGTGGTCGATCGCGGCGGCGACGTGATGGTGGCGCTGCGCGCCAACGACGCCGGACCGCACACCATGGAAAACGCCCGCCGCAAGGCCTATACGGCGCGCACCTTCAAGATGACCTCGGAAGAATTCGCCAAGCGCATGGAGACCGAGCCGGTGCGCCGCCAGCAGGCGACGCTGCCCGGCGTGATCGGGATTCCCGGCGGCCTGCCGCTGCGCGTCGGCGACGACGTGATCGGCGGGGTGGGCCTCTCCGGTTCGCCCGGCGTCGACCCGGTCTGCGTGCAGGCCGGCATCGACAAGGTCCAGGACCAGCTCAAATAAGGGGCCGGATCCCGACCTGTTCGCTTCTTTGAAACCGCCCTGAAACGCCGGGACAAGCCGGACCGGGACGGGCTATCCTCCCGGCCTCGCGCCGCAGCCAAACCGCGGCCGGTTCATTCCAGGGAGGATTTCATGTTCGCGTCTGCCTGCCGTCTTGCCGGAGCCGCTTCGGTTGCGGTGCTCGCCGCCTCATTCGCCGCGCCGGCGAGCGCCGACCTGCTGGCCCGCAAGGACCTTTCGCTCGACACCGCGCTCACGATCGCGTCCACCGCCGCCGCGACCTGCAAGGGCCAAGGCTATCGCGTCTCCGTGCATGTGGTCGGCCGCAACGGCGAGGTGCTGGTTGCGCTGCGCGGCGACGATGCCTCGCCGCACACCATGGAGAACTCGATGCGCAAGGCCTATACGTCGCGCACCTTCCGGATCGCGTCCGGCGAGTTCGCCACCCGCGTCAAGGCCGAACCCACGCTCGGGCAAGTGCATCTCGCCAATATCGTGGCGTCGCAAGGCGCGCTGCCGATCAAGGCCGGCGAGGACATCATCGGCGCGGTCGGCGTGTCGGGCGCGCCGGGCGGCGACAAGGACGAGGTTTGCGCCAAGTCCGGCATCGACAAGGTCGCCGATCAGCTGAAATAGGCCCGCAACGCCTGGCCTCTCCGGTTCCGGCCCGCCGGAGCACGGAGAGGCGCGCCCATGACACGCACCCGAAAGCCACCACGATGACGGCCATCTCGCGCCAGCTGCTGGTGCTCGCGGCGCTTCTCATTGCAACACCCGCGCGCGCGCAAGGCTATCCCGAGCGCCCGATCCGGCTGATCGTGCCGATCGCTGCCGGCAGCGTGACCGACGTCATCATGCGGGCGGCCGCGAACGAGCTCGCGCCCCGGCTCGGCCAGCTCGTGATCGAGAACAAGGGCGGCGCCTCCGGCATTCCCGGCGCGCAGGCCTGCGCCCAGGCGCAGCCCGACGGCTACACGCTCTGCCTCGTCTATCACTCGACCCTGTCGATCAATCCGCTGATCTTCGACCGGCTGCCCTACGACGCCGATCATGACTTCGTGCCGATCACCAATCTGTTCCTGCTGGTCGAGGCGCTGTTCGTCAACACGTCGCTCGGCGTCAATTCGGTCGCGGACCTCAAGGCGCTGGTGCAACAGAAGCCCAGCGCGTTCAATTTCGGCACGCTGGGGCCGGGCTCCTATCCGGACCTGTTCCTGCGCTGGATGAACAACGAGTGGCACGGCGGCATCGTCGGCATCCCGTATCGCGGCGGCGGTCCGATCGCCACCGAGCTGGTGGCCGGCCAGCTTCAGATCGCCAAGATGGGGTTGGGGAATTTTCTCGGCCTGATGGCGACCGGCAAGATCAAGCCGCTCGCGGTGTCGTCGCCCAAGCGCTCGCCGCTGGTGCCGGACGTGCCGACCTTCGCGGAGACCGGCCTCGGCTATCCGGGATTCGGCTGGTGGGGCCTGGCGGCCCCGAAGGGCACCCCGGCGGCGATCGTCGAGAAGGTGAACAGCGAATTCGTCAAAGTCTTCCGCGATCCCAAATTCACCGACTTCCTCGACAGGCAGGCGGTGGTGCCGGCCGCGGGGACGCCGGCCGAGTTCGCGGCATTCCTCAAGAGCGACCGGCACGCGGCCGAAGCCCTGGTCAAGATCGCCAACACGGGGCGGACGGACTACAAGCCGGAGTGAGACGCGGGCGGGCCGGGCGCCCGCGACCGCTACTTCTTTTCCATCGCGGCGCGCACGCGCGCCACCACCTCGGGCGGCGTGGCGTTGACCTGCTTCACCAGGTCGGCGACCTCCTCGCCGGTCAGCGGCTCGATCTCGATCTTGGATTGCTCGGCCTCGGCGAGCAGCGCCGGGTCCTTCATGGCGGCGTCGAAGGCGCGGCGCAGCGCCGCGACCCGTTCGGCCGGCACGCCGGGCGGCAGGAAGAACGGCCGGCCATATTCGAGGCGCGCGAGCCCGAGCCGCAGCGCCTGCTTGTCGGCGTCGTTCCTGGCGAGGTCGAGAATGAGCGGCACGTCGGGCAGGTCGGGATGCTTCTTGAGCCCCCACTGCGCCAGCACCCTGACCTTTTTCTCCTCGATCCAATTGGAGTTGAGCAGCTTCAGCGTCGTCCAATTGGTGGCGCCGTTGCCGAAAACCTCGCCGCGCTCCATCGCGAGATGGATCTTGGGCGTGCTCTCATAGCCGGTGACGACCTTGAACTTGTAGCCGAAGATCTGATTGGCGAGCACGGGGAAATCATACTGGGTGGAGCCCGGGGCCTGCGCGCCCACGATCAGTTCGGTGGTCTTGAGGTCATCCAGGCTCTGCACCGGCGCGGTGTGCCACACATAGGTGACCTGGGTCTCGCGATTGGTGCTGCCCAGCCAATTGAATTTGGTCGGATCGAACCGCGCCGCCGACGGCTGCAGCAGCGGCGTCGTCGGCATGCCGTTGAACGAGGCGCCGATCGCGGTGCCGTCGAACGGGCCGGCGACATAAAGCTGATTGGTCATCGTCAGGCTGCCGGCGCCCGGCTGGTTCTGCACGACGACCGCGGGATGGCCGGGGATGTGGTCGGGCAGATGACGCGCCAGCAGCCGCGCATTGAGGTCGTAGCCGGAGCCGACCCCCACCCCGACGATGATCCGCACCGTCTTGCCCTTGAAGAACTGCGCGGCGTCGTCCTCGGCATGGGCCGGCGCGAGGAGAACGAGCCCGAGAAGCGTCGCAAGCCCGGCTTTTTTCATCTCTGGTCCCTGACACTGCGGCCGCCTTGGCCGTCGCAAAGGCGGCCATTCTGCCGATTTTGCCTGCATGGGAAAGCAGCAATTGCCCTGCGGCACGCGGGCGGCCAAAGCGCCGCACGTGCCATGACAGGGGCTGGGCCGATCTTGCAAAGTGTGTGGACAGACGGTGGATAAGCCTGGTGAAAACCGGGTGTCATCCGCGGGATGTCGCCGGGAATCGCTGCGGCTTCCGGCGAAGGTTGCGCCACGCCGCCGATCTTGTTGATAACCAACCATGATTGCGGGTCGCGATCGGGGCGTGTCGTTCAAACCGACGCTGGCGGCGGGCGATCGTTGAACAGCTTATGGAAAAAATCGGTCCAAATGCCTGCATATCCAGAGCAATCCGTCACCACCGTGGCTCGCCTGGGGTGCGATGCCGCCACCGCCCGCCGCCTGGCCGACGCGCTGACCGAGACCTTCGAGTCGGGCGAAGCCGTGGTGGCGGCCTTCGAAGACGCCGCGGGCGGCTGGAACGTCGAAGTGCATTTTGAGACGGCGCCCGACGCGGCGGCGCTGCGCGACGCCGTCGCGACCATCGCGGGCCCGTCGGCCGCGCAGGCCCTCGTGTTCGAGACGGTCGCGGCGCGCGACTGGGTCGCGGCCAGCCTGGCGGGTCTCAAGCCGGTGTCGGCCGGGCGCTTCCTGGTGCACGGCGCCCATGACCGTGCGGGCGTGCCCGCGCACCGCGTCGGCATCGAGGTCGAGGCGGCGCTGGCCTTCGGCACCGGCCATCACGGCACCACGCGCGGTTGCCTGCTGGCGCTCGATGCGCTGCTCAAGCACGGCTTGCGGCCCGCCCGCCCCCGCCGCGGCAGGCCGGCACGGCCTGCCGCCCGCATCCTCGATATCGGCACCGGCACCGGCGTGCTCGCGATCGCGGCCGCCAAGGCGCTGCGCACGCGCGTGCTCGCGAGCGACATCGACCGGCGCGCCGTCGATGTGGCGCGCGCGAATGCGCGGCTCAATGGCGTCGGGGCGCTGGTCGACGTCGTGCATGCCGGCGGGCTGTCGGCGCGGCGTCTGCGCGATCGCGCGCCGTTCGACCTGGTCTTCGCCAACATCCTGCTGCCGCCCCTCAAGCGGCTCGCGGCGCCGATCGCGCAGGTGCTGGCGCCCGGCGCGCATGTGGTCTTGTCCGGCCTGCTCGCCGCGCAGGCGCCGGCGGCGCTGGCCGCCTACGGAGCGCAAGGCCTGGCGCTCGCGACGTGCATTCTGCTCGACGAATGGGTGACCTTGGTTCTCACCCGAAACGATCGGCCGGGGCGCAAGGGGCGCGCCGCCCCAATTGTGGCGGGCCGGCAAAAAGGCTAGCCTTATACCTCCACACAGGGAGAGGGGCGATGATCAAGTCCGGTTGCATCTTTGCGTTGCTGGCGGCCGCACTTGCGGCAAGCCCACCGGCCGGCGCCGCCGGCGCGCTGGCGGTCGGCTCGACTTCCGACGTGTCCAAGGACGGCATCGCGGTCGGAACCTCGATCAATTACGACACCGCCGAGGAGGCGCGCGCGGCCGCGCTCAAGCGCTGCCGCGAGTACAAGCCCGCCCCCAAGGCGGCGGCGATGTGCCAATCGGTCGGAACCTTCAAGAGCGAATGTTATGCCGTCTCCTTCGACCCGAAACCCGGCACGCCGGGCGCCGGCTGGGCGATCGCATCCACCAAGGTGCTGGCGGAGGAGCGGGCGCTCGAGAACTGCAAAGCCACCGCGGGCGGCAGCCGACGCGACTTTTGCCGGATCGAAGAATCGAAATGTGACGAAAAGTAAGACCGCGCGGTCACGCGTTCTGATCTTTCAATCAAAATTGTCGTCGCTCCCGACCCACGGTCCGGAGCGACGTATTTTTTCAGTCACCCGCGTCGCATCAATCGTTGCGCCTGAACGGAAGCAGGTCTTCGCTGCGGGCGGTCAGCCGGTCGCCGGCGCGCTCGAAGTCCGCAGGAAGAAGATGGCGATGCTGGGCGATCACCTCCCGGGCGGTGCGCATGCGTGACTCCTGCACGGCCGCAAACAAACGCGCGAACCAGCTCTTGCGGTTGGCGCGCCGCGCCACGGCGGAGGGCGAAAGATGGAGGTTGAGGGTGGACATCGGGGTCGCTCCTTTCGATCCGGCGGTCCGGCGCGAGACGAATCACCGGTGCCGCCTGATCTTGCATCGCAACATAGGCCGTCGCGTGCCGGCAAAGACCTGGTGTGGCTGCACCCCGGCCCCTTGAAATGCGCATGAATGCTATATTTCTCCGCTTCGCCCGCCCAAGAAAGATTCACGCTGCGCAAGGCGGCAGCGGCGCATTTTATTGCGCCGCACAAGCGGCGCGCATGAGGTCGATCACGCGATTTCATGCGGCCGGTTGCCGCCCAACGCCCCGGCCCATATAGATTTCGGCCATGACGGCCCGATTTCAGTCGTTCGACGACACCGTGGACCGGGCGGCGAGCGGGCCCCGCATCGCGACATTGCGCGCGGAGCTTGCCCGCCGCGGGCTCGACGGCTTCATCGTGCCGCGCGCCGACCGCTTCCAGAACGAATACGTGCCGCCCTCCGACGAGCGGCTGTCGTGGCTCACCGGCTTTTCCGGCTCGGCCGGCACCGCCATCGTGCTGGCGGATCGCGCCGCGCTGTTCGTCGACGGCCGCTATACGCTGCAGGCGCGCGAGCAGGTGGACACGGGCCAGTTCGAGATCGTGCAGGTGACCGAGACGCCGCCCCATCAGTGGATCGAGACGACGCTGCGCGAAGGCCAGAAGCTCGGCTACGACCCGTGGCTGCACACCGTCGAGGGCGCGGAGAGACTTGCCAAGGCCTGCGCGGCCGTCGGCGCCAGCCTCGTGCCGGCCGAGCCCAACCCGGTCGACGCCGTCTGGGCCGACCGCCCGCCGGCGCCGCTCGGTGCGGTCGTGACGCACGAGCAGAAATTTGCCGGCGAACCGGCGGCCCAGAAGCTCGACCGCATCCGCGCCGAGCTCGCCAGGCTCAAGGCCGACGCGCTCGTGGTCTCGGACCCGCATGCGGTCTGCTGGACCTTCAACATCCGCGGCAGCGACGTCGCGCATACGCCGCTCGCGCTCGCTGTCGCGATCGTGCCGAGCGAAGGAAAGCCCTCGCTCTATGTGGACGGCCGCAAGCTCGGCAATTCGGTGCGCGACATCCTGGCGGGGCTCGCCGACATCCGCGAGCCCGGCGCTTTCGAGAGCGACCTCAAGGCGCTCGGCGCCGCGCACCGCAACGTGAGGCTCGACGCCTCCGGCGCCGCCGATGCGATCGCACGCCTCGTCGCCGCCGGCGGCGGCAAGGTCAGGCGCGGCCCCGATCCGATCGCCCTGATGAAGGCGGTGAAAAACGCGACCGAGGTGGCGGGCGCACGGACGGCGCACCGGCGCGACGGCGCCGCCGTGACGCGCTTTCTCGCCTGGCTCGACCGCGAGGCCCCGGCCGGCCGATTGACCGAGATCGACGCCGTCGAGGCGCTGGAGGATTTCCGCCGCGACACCGGTGTCCTCAAGGACATCTCGTTTCCGACCATCTCCGGCTTCGGGCCCAACGGCGCGATCGTCCATTACCGCGTCACCACCAGGACAAACCGCGTCATCGCGCCGGATGGGATTTTCCTGATCGATTCCGGCGCCCAATACGAGGATGGCACCACCGACATCACCCGCACGGTCGCGACCGGGCAGCCGAGCGAGGAGATGCGCGACCGCTTCACCCGCGTGCTCAAGGGCCACATCGCGATCTCGCGCGCGATTTTCCCCGAAGGCACCACCGGCGCGCAGCTCGACAGCTTCGCGCGCGCCCATCTGTGGGCCGCCGGCCTCGACTTCGACCACGGCACCGGCCACGGCGTCGGCAGCTATCTGTCGGTGCATGAGGGCCCGGCGCGCATCTCCAAGCTCGGCACCACCGCCCTCAAGCCCGGGATGATCCTGTCCAACGAGCCCGGCTATTACAAGGCCGGGGCCTATGGGATCCGCATCGAGAATCTGGTGCTGGTGGTCGAGGCGCCCGCGGTCGCCGGGGCCGAGAAGCCGCTGCGCGCCTTCGAGACCCTCACGCTCGCGCCGATCGACCGCCGCCTGATCGCTCCCGCCGCGATGACGCCGGACGAGATCGCCTGGCTCGACCGCTACCATGCGGATGTGCGAGCCGAGCTTTCGCCGCAGCTCGACGACGCCACCCGCGCGTGGCTGGCGCGCGCCACCGCGCCGCTCGTCTGAGCGGGATCGAGCACGAGACCGTGGCGCAGATCCCGCCGCAGCACGCCCGCGAAGCGGCCGCCGACGAGTCCGGCACGCCCTGGCGGCTGCTGAGCCTGCTGATCTGCATCACCGCCATCGGGCCGACCACCCTCAACATCCTGGTGCCGGCGCTGCCGAACCTCGCCATTCTGCTCGGCACCGATATAAAAACCGCGCAGCTCGCGGTGTCGCTCTATCTGATCGGGCTGGCGAGCGCGCAGCTGCTGGCGGGGCCGCTGTCGGATCGTTTCGGACGCCGCCCGGTGGCGCTGGGCGGGCTGGCGCTCACCGGAATTATGAGTCTGGCGGCGCTTGCGGTCACCAGCATCGAAAGCCTGATCGTGGTGCGCATCGTGCAGGCGATCGGCGCCGCGAGCGGCCTGGTGGTGGCGCGCGCGATCGTGCGCGACCTGTTCGACCGCGACCGCGCGGCCGCCATGCTCGGGCTGGTCGCGACCGCCATGGTGATCGCCCCGACCTTCGGGCCGCTGATCGGCGGCGTGCTGGAGACCGCCTTCGGGTGGCAGTCGATCTTCCTGTTCGTCGCGGCCGCGAGCCTGACGGTGCTCGCCTGGGCGGCCGCGATCCTGCCCGAAACGCGCCTGCGCCATGCCGAGACCCCGTCGGGATTCCTGACCGGCATCGCGGCCCTGGGGCGCAGCCCGAGCTTCCACGGCTACGTGCTGTGCGCCGCCTTCGCGTCGGGGACCTTTTTCGCTTTTCTGGGCGGCGGCCCGCACGCGGTGGTGACGATCATGGGCCGCAGCCCGGCCGAATTCGGCGTCTGGTTTGCGGTGAGCTCGGTCGGCTACATGGCGGGGAATTTCCTCACCTCGCGGCTGTCGATGCTGCACGGCATCGACAAGATGATCTGGTGGGGCCTCGTCATCCAGATCGTCGGCGTGGCTGGCGGGACCGCGCTGGCCGCCTTCGCGCCGGCGGGGGGACCGGCGATCATCTTCGTGCCGCAACTCGTGACCGGCTTCGGCAACGGCGTGATGCTGCCGAACGCGATCGCGGGCGCGATCAGCGTGCGGCCGCAAGCGGCGGGAAGCGCCGCCGGATTCCTGGGCTGCATCCAGATGATGGTGGGCGCCGCCTTCGTGCAACTGGGCGGCCTGGTGCTCGCCGACGCCGCCACGGTCCTGCCGATGGCGCTCCTGCTGGTCGCCATCGTGCTCGGCTACGCCGTGTCGTTCTTCGGGCTGGTGCGCCCGCGGCTCTTCGAGAGCTAGATCTCCCAGCCGAGCTTGCGGTCGACCGAGTAGGGACCGCCGCCGCGCAACGCGATCGCGAAGGCGATGAGGCCCCACATGAGCGGGTATTCGTAGCCGGGGCCGGTCCAGCCGAATTTCGGGACATAGACCCAGGCGATGACCGCCATCTCGATCGCGATCGAGGCCGCGATCGCGCGGGTGAGGAAACCGGCCGCCAGCATGAGGGCGCCGATGGTCTCGTTGAAGGCGATGAGGTAGGCGATGGGCATCGACGGCTCGATTCCCCGCCGCGCGAGCCCGGCCGCCGCGAAGGCCGAGATGCCCTGCTCGAACACTTTCGGGATGCCGTGCGGCAGCAACATCAATCCGGCGGTGAGCCGGATGACGAGCCAGGACACGTCCGCCGCCCAGTCATAGAACGATCGCAGCGCCGGAATGAGCAGTGTTGTCCGCTCGTTGTCGGACCTTGTGAGCGTGTTGTCCATGTGAGCCCCCCTGAGGGGTGCGATTGTAGGCAGCGCGGAACCCGCCGCAAGGACCAACCGTCGGGATCGATCGGACCAGCGTCAATGTGCACCAGGGCCTTCAAGTCTCTCGACAAGCAGTGTGGAACTTTTCTAAAACAGTCCTGGATCGGAAGGCTGCCGCCGGGGAGACACGGGTTCGATGGATTATGCCGCACATTTCGCCGGGGCCCTCGCCCGCCTCAGGGACGAGCGCCGCTACCGGGTTTTCGCCGACCTCGAGCGGCTCGCCGGGCGCTTCCCGCGCGCGGTCTGGCACTCGCCGAATGGGCCGCGCGATGTCGTCATCTGGTGCTCGAATGATTACCTCGGCATGGGCCAGCACCCCAAGGTGATCGGCGCCATGGTGGAGACCGCGACCCGCATGGGCACGGGCGCGGGCGGCACCCGCAACATCGCCGGCACCAACCATCCGCTGGTCGAGCTCGAGCGCGAGCTCGCCGACCTGCATCGCAAGGAGGCGGCGCTCGTCTTCACCTCGGGCTACGTGTCGAACGAGACCGGCATCTCGACCATGGCGAGGCTGCTGCCGGATTGCCTGATCCTGTCGGACGCCTGGAACCACAACTCGATGATCGAAGGGGTGCGGCAGTCGGGCGCCGAGAAGAAGATCTTTCGCCACAACGACATGGAGCACCTCGACGAGCTGCTGCGCGCCGCCGGCGAGCGGCCGAAGCTGATCGTGTTCGAAAGCCTCTACTCGATGGACGGCGACGTCGCGCCGGTCGCGAAGATCTGCGACCTGGCCGAGCGCTACAACGCGCTGACCTATATCGACGAGGTGCACGCGGTCGGCATGTATGGGTCGCGCGGCGGCGGCATCGCGGAGCGCGAGGGCGTGATGGCGCGCATCGACGTGTGCGAAGGCACGCTCGCCAAGGCGTTCGGCTGCCTCGGCGGCTATATCGCGGGCCGCGCCGACCTGATCGACGCGGTGCGCTCCTATGCGCCCGGCTTCATCTTCACCACCGCGCTGCCGCCGTCGGTCTGCGCGGCGGCGACCGCGGCGATCCGCCATCTCAAGACCTCGAGCTGGGAGCGCGAGCGTCATCAGGACCGCGCCGGCCGCACCAAATCGGTGCTCGCCGCCGCCGGCCTGCCGGTGATGCGCAGCGACACCCATATCGTGCCGGTGTTCGTGGGCGATCCGGAAAAGTGCAAGGCGGCGAGCGACCTGCTGCTGGAGGATCACGGCATCTATATCCAGCCGATCAACTACCCGACGGTGCCCAAAGGCACGGAGCGCCTGCGCATCACGCCCTCGCCCTATCACGAGGATGCGCTGATCGACGCGCTCGCCGAAGCCCTGGTCGACACGTGGGAGCGCCTCGGCCTGCCGCTCAAGGAGCGTGCGCTGGCGGCGGAGTGATCGCACGCGCCGAGCGGGCCCTCAATCCACGAAGCCCTCGCCTTTCGGCCGGATCGGCCGGCCGCTCTTGGTCTTTTTCACATCGCGCGGCCCGAGGGTGCGCACGATGATCGGCAGCGCCAGCGTGACGGTGAAGACGCGCGCCAGGTGATGCGCGCCGACGAATACCGGATCGAGATGCAGCGCGAGCGCCAGGATCATCATGGCGTCGATCGAGCCGGGCGCATAGGCCACCACCACGTCGGAGATCCGCAACCCCAACAGCATCGTCACCGCCAAGGCGAAGACCGCTGTGATGACGATGGAGACCGCGAAGGAGCCGAGCGCCGCGCCGAGATAGCTCAGCATCAGGCGGAACGGCGTGCCGGTGAAGCGCGACCCGGCGACCGAGCCGAGCCCCACCATGGCGATGTTGGCGAACCACGGCGGGAAGGTGATGTGGATGAAATCGCCGCCATGGAGGAAGCCGGACACCACCATCGGGCCGAAGATCAGACCGCCCGGGAAGCCCGATCTGAGCAGAACCAGCGCCACCGTGACCGACAGGCCCACCATGGTGACGAGCTCCCATGGCGCATCCGCGATCGCGACCGAGCCCGCCGGCAGGCGCGCCGGACCCGCGAGCCCGAACAGGCCGAGCCCCGCCGGCACGCAGACCGCCAGGATGACGACACGCATCGACTGCACGATCGCAATGGCGCGCAGATCGAGCCCCTGCTCGGCGGCGAGCACCATGACCTGCGAAAGCCCGCCCGGAAGCCCGCCGAACACCGCCGTCAGAGTATCCCAGCCGTGGACCCGCTTGAGATACGCAACCGTGCCGAGCGTGACCGCGCCCATCGCGATCGTGACCGCCGCGATGCTCAACGGCCAGGTCGCCATGCCGGCCACGGTCTGCGGGGTCGCGACAGCACCGATCGACATGCCGAGCACGATGAAGAAGGTGCGCGCCAGGTTCTGCGGCAGGCCGAGCGGCCGCCCGGCGAGTGCGGCGACGGCGGAAAACACCATGGCGCCCGCGATCCAGCCGGCCGGAAACTTGGCCAGGTCGAACAGGAATCCGCCCGCCGCGGCAATGAGCAGCGTCTCGGTCGTACGGCGCAGCGTTTGCGGCACAGATGCAGCCATGGGCGGGGTGGAAAAGGGCGACGGCAGGACGCCGCCGCGTTGGTCGGCACCGATCAATGCCGTGCGCGATGGATCAGGTCAAACGAAGTTCCACAGGGCGGGCCGCAATGCAGACCCGTAGGTTTGCGGGCTGTCGTTTGCCGATCGGTGCCAGGCCGGCGGCCCGCCGACATGTTAGCGCCGCGGGCCGATGGACAAGGCCGGCCGGCCGTGGTGACGTGTCGGGGACGGGGGTGAAAAACCCGCCGTCGTTGGCCCAGGTGACGCAGGAACCGGCATGCTGCAAGGCTGGATCGTCATCGCCATTGCGCTGGCCTATATCGGGCTCCTGTTCGTGGTGGCGAGCTATGGCGACAGGGTGCGCCTGCTCGGGCGCGAGGGCCGCTCGCGCCTGCTGATCTATCCGCTGTCGCTGGCGATCTACTGCACGTCCTGGACCTTCTTCGGGTCGGTCGGCTTGGCGTCGCGCACCGGCTACGACTTTCTCGCGATCTATGTCGGGCCGGTGCTGATGATCGCGCTCGCCTCGCCGCTGCTCGTTCGGATCGTGCGCCTCGCCAAGTCGCAAAACATCACCTCGATCGCCGATTTCATCGCGGCGCGTTACGGCAAGCACCAGGGCGTGGCGGCGCTGGTGGCCTTGATCGCGATCGTCGGCACCGTTCCCTATATCGCGCTCCAGCTCAAAGCGGTGTCGAGCTCGCTCGCCACCATGCTGGGCCCGCTCGCCACCGGTCCCGGCATCATCCAGCCGGTCTTCGGCGATATCGCGCTGCTGGTCGCGCTCGCGATGGCGTCCTTCGCGATGCTGTTCGGCACGCGCCATATCGACGCGACCGAGCACCAGCACGGGCTGATCCTGGCGATCGCGGCGGAATCGCTCATCAAGCTGGTCGCGTTCCTGGCGGTCGGCATATTCGTGAGCTTCGTGATGTTCGACGGGCCGGCCGCGCTCTTCGCCAAGGCGATCGAACATCCGCAAGCCGGCGCCATCCTGGCGCGCGCGCCGAATTTCGGGACCTTCGCGGTGATGACGCTGCTGTCGCTGTTCGCGATCCTGCTGCTGCCGCGCCAGTTCCACGTCGCCGTGGTCGAAAACAACAACGAGGACGAGATCAGGCGCGCCGCCTGGCTGTTCCCGCTCTATCTCGTGCTGATCAACCTGTTCGTGGTCCCGATCGCGATCGCCGGCCTGCTGACCTTTACGCCCGACAAGGTCGACAGCGACATGTATGTTCTGGCGCTGCCGCTCGTCGCCGGTTCCGACGTCCTGGCGATCGTCGCCTTCGTGGGCGGTCTCTCGGCCGGCACCGCGATGGTGATCGTCGAATCGGTCGCGCTCGCCATCATGGTGTCGAACGACATCGTGATGCCGATGGTGCTCAAGCGCCGCGAAGCCTATGTGACCGGATCCGCCGACATCGGAACGCTGCTTCTCGCGGTGCGCCGGCTCGCCATCTTCGCGATCCTGCTGCTCGCCTATCTGTATTACCGCTCGGCCGGCGACGCCCAGCTCGCCTCGATCGGGCTGTTGTCCTTTGCGGCCGTGGCCCAGCTCGCTCCCGCCTTTTTCGGCGGCCTGATCTGGCGGCGCGCGACCGCGCGCGGCGCGATCGCCGGCATGTCGGCCGGCATTCTGGCCTGGGCCTATACGCTGCTGCTGCCGAGCTTCGCCGACGCCGGCCTCGTCGATCCCGGCATCCTGGCGCACGGCCCGTTCGGCCTTGCGATGCTGCGGCCGCAGACCCTGCTCGGCCTCGACCTGCCCCCGCTGGTGCACGGCGTGCTGTGGAGCCTCTCGCTCAACATCGTCGCCTATACGGGATTCTCGCTCGCGCGCGCGCCGGCGGCGATCGAGCGCCTGCAGGCCGATCTTTTCGTCCCGCCCGATCTCGCCCCGATGGCGCCGAGCTTCCTGCTGCGGCGCTCGTCGGTGACGGTCGCGGAGCTGACCACGACGGTCGCCCGTTATCTCGGCGAGGAACGCACCCACGCCGCGCTCGACAGCTTCGCGGCGACGCGGCGCATCAGCCTCGCCCCGGAGGCGCCCGCGGATTTCCAGCTGCTGCGCCATGCCGAGCACCTGATCGCATCCGCGATCGGCGCCGCCTCCTCGCGCCTGGTGCTCTCGCTGCTGCTGCGCCGGAGCACCGTGTCGACGCAGGCGGCGCTCAAGCTGCTCGACGATGCGAGCGCCGCGCTGCATTACAATCGCGAGATCCTGCAGACCGCGCTCGATCATGTCCGTCAGGGCATCGCCGTGTTCGACAAGGACACGCATCTTGCGTGCTGGAACCGGCAGTTCGGCGACGTGCTCGACCTGCCGCACGAGCTGGTCCGGATCGGCATCGGGCTCGACGAGATTCTGCGCTTCAACGCCGAAAAGGGCGCATTCGGGCCCGGCGACGTCGAAGCCCTCGTGGCGGAGCGGATCGCCGGCTATGTCGGGGGCGAGCCGTTCCTCGAGCGCTTTGCCGACCGCGGCCTCGTGATCGAGGTGCGGGCGAACCGGATGCCGGGCGGCGGCATCGTCATGACCTTCACCGACATCACGCCCAGCGTCGAGGCGGCCGAGGCGCTGGAGCGGCGCGTGCACGAGCGCACCTACGAGCTCAAGCTGCTCAACGACGAGCTCCTTCGCGCCAAGGCGGCGGCGGACGAGGCCAATGTCTCCAAGACGCGCTTTCTCGCGGCGGCGAGCCACGACATCCTGCAGCCGCTCAATGCGGCGCGGCTTTACGTCACCAGCCTGGTCGAGCGCCAGAGCGGCGGCGAGGTCGCGCGGCTCACCGGCCATGTCGATGCGTCGCTCGAGGCGGTCGAGGAAATCATCGGCGCCCTGCTCGACATCTCCCGCCTCGATACCGGCGCGCTCAAGCCCGATATCGCGAGCTTCCGCATCGACGAGCTGCTGCGCCAGCTCGAGGTCGAGTTCGCCCCGCTGGCACGCGAGAAAGGGCTGCGCCTCGTCTTCGTCCCCTCCTCGCTGACCGTGCGCTCGGACCGCCGGCTGCTGCGCCGCCTCCTGCAGAACCTGGTCTCCAACGCGGTCAAATACACCAAGACGGGACGCGTGCTGGTGGGCTGCCGCCGCCACGGCCGCCAGCTGCGCATCGACGTCTACGACACCGGCATCGGCATTCCGAAGTCGAAGCAGCGGATCGTGTTCACCGAATTCCATCGCCTCGAGCAGGGCGCCAAGGTGGCGCGCGGTCTTGGCCTCGGGCTCTCGATCGTGGAGCGCATCGGGCGCGTGCTCGACCACAAGGTCAGGCTCACTTCCGCCGTCGAGCGCGGCTCGCATTTCTCGGTCGAGGTTCCGCTCGCGCCGGCGGCCGCCAAGCCCCGCAGCCGCAGCGAGCCGAAATCGGTCGACCTGCGCCGGCTTACCGGCATGGCGGTTCTGTGCATCGACAACGACCTGAAAATCCTCGACGGAATGAAAACCCTGCTGGGCGGCTGGGGCTGCCGGGTGATCGCGGCGACCGATCTTGCGGCCGCCGCCGACGCGCTGCGCGACGAGAAGGCGGCGCCCGCCGGCCTCCTGGTCGACTATCACCTCGACCGTGGCGACGGCATCGCGGTGATCGCGGATCTGCGCCGCCGCTATGGGTCCGGCATGCCCGCCATCCTGGTCACCGCGGACCGCACCGCAGCCGTGCGCGAGGCCGCGAACGCGCAGGACATCCAGGTTCTCAACAAGCCGATCAAGCCGGCGGCGCTGCGGGCCTTGCTCGCCCAATGGCGGGTGCAACGGGGGGCAGCCGCGGAATGACCGGCCGCGCCCTCGGCGCGGTGCGCTGCCGCCGAAATCTCATGGCCTTGCCGATTGGAACGGATAACGGCCGGTCTTTTCCTTGAAGCAGGCCTCGAAGGCGGGAAGCGCGATCATGCTGCCCGCCGGGCCGCGATAACCGCTGTACTGGCCATAGCATTCGCGCCACGCCCGCGCATGCGAGCCGCGGGTCGACGTATCGAGCTTCTGCGCTGCGGCGCGCGCCTTGGCGGCTTCCGCCGCAGGTGAACCGATGATGAGCGCAAAGGCGAGGACAGCCCCGCCAAGCAAAAACTTCTTCATTGCAGGCCGGCCCCCGCCCCATTTACCGCCTGAGCCTAGCCCCGCGTCGGCTAATCACAAGCTGTACAGACGTAATTCACAACTTAAATCGCGAGCCACCTACTGCAGCGGCGCCGCCTGCGGCCAGTTGCCGACCTCGATCTTGGCGGCGGCAATCACCGCCTGGGTGCGGCTCTCGACCCCGAGCTTCTGCAGGATCGCCGAGACATGCGCCTTGACGGTCGCCTCCGACACGCCGAGCTCATAGGCGATCTGCTTGTTGAGCAGCCCTTCGGACAGCATCATCAGGACCCGCACCTGCTGCGGCGTCAGGGTCGTGAGGCGCGCAAGCAGCGCGGTGGTCTCGGCGTCCGCCGCCGAGTTGAGGTCGACGTCGGGCGGCGTCCACACGCCGCCCTTGAGCACGCCCGCGATCGCGTCCCGCATCGCCTCGACGCCGAGCGTCTTCGGGATGAAGCCCGACGCGCCGAAATCCATGCAGCGGCGAATGACCGCCGGCTCGTCATTGGCCGAGACGATCACCACCGGCACGCTCGGATACTGGGCGCGCAGATACATCAGCCCGGAAAAGCCGCGCACCCCCGGCATGGTGAGATCGAGCAGAATGAGATCGACATCGGCGGCGCGGTCGAGCAGGGTCGCTACCTCCTCGAGGGTTCCGGCCTCGGCGATATCGGCCCGCGCGAACAGGCCGGAGACTGCCTCGCGCAATGCTCCGCGAAACAGCGGATGATCGTCGGCAATCACCAGACGATATTGTGCGGCTTCGTTCAACCAAACGTCCAATTCTGCCTGTCATCGGATGGAGCGCGGCTTGCACGAGCAGAAGCCGGGTCTGGCGTCTGAGCGCGCTCCAGCATTCAACGCAACACGGCGGCTGACGGCGGCCACCCGGCCGGACAGCGCGCGGGGCATGAAAACTCTAAGCCGGTATTTCCATGACGACAATGCCGATTTTCCGGCCGCCTCTCCCCGCGCAAGCCGCATGGTTACCCATTGTTAACACCTGCGGCCCAGACTTGACGATCAAGGCTCCGCCGTAACCACCGGCAGGAGCCGGGCGGCACGTCCTATGCATAAGCGCAGGACAGAGGCCGTCGCCGGGCGGCGTCTTCCAGATCAGGGCCGGGCGAAAGCCCTGCCCGAGCGCGACAGGCGCTCTGAAAGAAGGACCCGGACGATGCAGAATGCGGTACATCCCACGCCCATCTGGGCCGATCTGGCCGAAATGACCCACAGCCTGGAGCGGCGTTTCGGGCTCAGCCGGCTCAAGCGCGGCATGCTCGCCATGCTGGCGGGGTGGCTCGGCTATTTTGTCGTGGTGAGCATGTCGGTGCGCGCCCTCAACAAGGTGACGGTGCCGTTCCTCGACATGCCGCTCGGCGTCTTCCTGGCCGCCCAGGGAACGGCCGTCATTTTCCTGGCCGCGCTCATCCTGCTGGTGAAGACGTCGGGACGCAGCACGACCCCGGCGCGTTGACGGCGCCAGCCGCGCGTATTTTCGCCGCGCCGCCGGCCCGATTCGGGCGGCGGATCGCGCTTTGCCGCGGCCCGATTGCGTGCCGCTGCCAGGGCCTTATGCACAAGTGCCGATGAAACGCATGAGCACCTCGCGCCGATGTGGGCGCACGCGGTGCTCGGCCACATAGATGCCCTGCCAGGTGCCGAGCGCGAGCGCACCTGCGATCACCGGAACATGGAGCGACACCCCCGTCAGCATGGTCTTCACATGGGCCGGCATGTCGTCGGGGCCCTCGACGTCATGAACCCACGGCGCATCGGAGGGAGCGAGGCGTCGCAGCGCCGTGACCAGGTCGGTGCGCACGTCGGGGTCGGCGTTCTCCTGCACGGTGAGCGACGCCGACGTGTGCCGGATGAACAAGAACAGCATCCCCTCGCGGGCGCCGGCATCCGCAAGAAAGCGCGCCGCGTCACGCGTGATCTCGACCAGACCCTCACCCTCGGTCTCGACCGTCAGCGTCGCCGTCGCGATCGCGTCTGCAACCGTCGTGGTGACGGCGGACAATCGGGTCATGGTGGGGCGGGCCATGGGGGCGAGCGCACCGGCCTCACGTCTTCTTCATGAGGTCTTTCTGCAGATTGGCGAACATTTCGACCAGGCGCCGCCAGGCCTTCTCGACCGCCGCCATCATGCGATCGATGTCGGCATGGCGCGGCAGCTTCAGATCGTTGTCGGTGTTGCCGGCAACCGGTGGCACCGAGGTGACGGCGCCCGGAAGCGGCAGCCCGCGGTCGAGCAGCGATTTCTTCAACGCGGCGTTCTCGTTCTGCAGCCGCGCGATCTCGCCGTCCAATGCGGCGCGCTCGTCGGGCACGGCGCGGCAAGCCCAGCCCACCTCGCGGCGGGTGCACAGCGACACCTGCCCGGACTTGAGATCGAGCCGCAGATAGCCGTCATCGACCCGGTTGAGCTGGTAGCGGTTGTCTTCTGTGTCGGGACTTTGCGCGTGGGCGGCCGCGGCGGTCAGCGCGCCCGCAACGGCCACCGCAAGAAGGTATCGGATCATGGTGCTCTCCACCGTCCCATAGGGACCAGGTTTGAGGCGACGCCGTGGCGATTCGCCTTCGCGTCTCACTTGGCACCGCCGACTTGACCAGCCGCCGTGACGCTAGCATCGCGCGCCGCCGGCCCAAAGCCCGTCCCTGCGGCCCGCCGCAGCGACACCGCGGCGTGGTCGCCCCGAGGCCGCGGGGGCGGCCGCAAGCGGGCTGGTTCAGACGGCTGTTTTATCCGCAAGATCAATCCCTTAGTGCAAAATCGACGATTCTTGACTCACCCCGACCCAGTCAGTATGGTCCGCGCGGTCTCGAGGGGGCGGAACGTTCGAATTGGTCTTTTTGGACCGCAGGTGTCGGCACGATGAGCGACGACACGGGCGGAAAAAGGGATCCGGACCGCCAGCTTTCCGATGAGGCTGCTCTCTCCGCGAGGCTCCGGCGTCTCGGCGACCGGCTCGCCCAAGATCGGGCGGGTCAGCCTTCCGAACCCGCCCCCGACGCCAAGCCTGCCGCCGACGGTTCGGCGATGGCGCGCGGCCTGCGGCTCTCCTCCGAGCTGGTGGCGGGCGTGCTGGTAGGAGCCGTGATCGGCTATATGCTCGATCGGTGGCTTGGACTCTCACCGTGGGGGTTCATCGTGTTCGTGTTGCTCGGCTTCGCTGCAGGCATCCTCAATCTGATGCGAGCAGCCGGAGTTGCGGCGAATTCCGACGACCGCGCGCCGTGACGGCGCGCGCCGCCGGAGATGATGACCTCGAGAAGGGACCGTTGCGGCCATGGCCGATCCGATCCATCAATTCAAGATCGACGAGCTTTTTCCCGTCGTAAAGATCGCCGGGCAACAGATCCACTTTACCAACTCGGCATTCTACATGCTGCTCGCGGTCGGCCTGACCGCGGCCCTGATGCTCGGTCCCACGGCGGGGCGGCGCCTGGTGCCGACGCGCATGCAGTCGCTCGCCGAAATGTCCTACGAATTCATCGCCAATACGATCAGAAGCACCACCGGCGAGCAGGGCCTCAAGTTCTTCCCGCTGGTGTTTTCGCTGTTCATGTTCATTCTCGTCTCCAACGTGATCGGGCTGATCCCCTTCACGTTCACGGTGTCGAGCCACATCATCGTCACCGCGTCGCTCGCTTTGCTGGTGTTCTTCACCGTCATCGTCTACGGCTTCTGGAAGAACGGCTTCGGCTTCCTCAGGCTGTTCGTGCCGCGCGGAATTCCGATCTACATCATGCCGCTGATCGTGGTCATCGAGCTCCTGTCGTTCCTGTCGCGCCCGATCTCGCACAGCGTGCGACTGTTCGCCAACATGCTGGCGGGTCACATCACGCTCAAGCTGGTGGCGAGCTTCGTGAGCATGATCGGTGCATTCGGATACCTGGGCTGGCTCGGCGCCACCCTGCCGCTCGCCTTCACGGTTGCGCTGACCGCGCTCGAATTGCTGGTCGCATGCCTGCAAGCCTATGTGTTCACCATTCTGACCTGCATCTATCTCAACGATGCGATCCACCCGGGACACTGAGCGCCCAATTCCTTCATCCCCTCCCCTCAATCCTGCCTCTCTCGAAAGGAGTTTCATCATGGATCCCCTCGCAGCCAAGTTCCTGGGCGCCGGCCTCGCGTGTATCGGCATGGGCGGCGCGGCCATCGGCGTCGCGACCATTTTCGGCCAGTTCCTCGCCGGGGCGTTGCGCAACCCGTCCGCGGCGGCGGGCCAGACCACGACCCTGTATCTCGGCTTCGCGCTCGCGGAAGCGTTCGGCATCTTCTCGCTGCTGATCGCGCTTCTCCTCCTGTTCGTTCTCTGAGGCGTCGGCGGATGACCTCCGCCGCACGTCAGGGAGTGGCCGATGGCCGCTGAAAAAACCACCGCCCATAGCGAAGCGCCGGGCGCCGCCCACAGCGCCGTGTTCCCGCCGTTCGAGCGCGAAACCTTCCCGTCGCAGATCTTCTGGCTGGCGATCTGCTTCGTCGCGCTCTATTTGATCACGGCGAGGCTGGTGCAGCCGCGGGTCGGCGGGATCATCGAGAACCGGAAGAGCCGCATTGCCGGCGATCTCGCCGAGGCGGAACGCTTCAAGCGCGAGGCCGACGCCGCCATGGCGGCCTATGAGAAGGCGCTCGCGGAAGCGCGCGCCCGCGCCCAGGCGATCGCGACCGAGACCCGCGACAAGCTGCAAGCCGAGGCGGAGCGCAATCGCAGGATTCTCGATGACCAGCTCAACGCTCAGCTCGCCCAGGCCGAAAAGGCGATCGCCGCCACCAAGACCGCCGCGATGGCGAATGTGCGCGAGATCGCGGTCGGGGCGGCGGTCGCGATCGTGGCGCGGCTTACCGGCGTAACCCCGCCCGACACGGCGGCGGCCGCCGCGGTCGACGCCGCGCTCAAGCGTCAAGGTACGTGACATGTCCTTCGACTCCGAACTGATCGCCGAGCTCTGGGTCGCGGTCGCATTCGCGATCTTTCTCGCCGTGCTGGCCAAACTGGGCGTGCACCGCATGATCCTGGGCGCGCTCGACGCCCGCAGCGCCCGCATCAAGGCCGAGCTCGACGAAGCCAGGCGCGTGCGCGACGAGGCCCAGGCGTTGCTCGCCGCCTATCAGCGCAAGCGCGCCGAGGCGGATCGCGAGGCCGACGCCATTCTGGTCGCCGCCAAGCAGGAAGCCGAGCGCCTGGCGGCGGAGGCCAAGGCCAAGATCGAGGAATTCGTCGTCCGCCGGACCAAGATGGCGGAGACCAAGATCGCCCAGGCCGAGGCGCAGGCGCTCGCCGACGTGCGCGACGCCGCCGCCGAAGCGGCCGTCGGGGCGGCGGAACGAATCCTGGCCGAGACCACCAAGGGCAAGGTCGGCGAAAACCTGCTCGCGCAGGGCATCCGGGACCTGAAGTCCAAGCTGAATTAGCGCTCCGGCGGACGCCGGCGGGGGATTGCTGCCCGGCACGCCGGATTGAGGGCCAAAGCGGTATTATTCTGCCTGACTTGCGTCGCGGGCTTGTTGTTGCGGCCCCCGCCTACCTATGCTCATCGACGATTCGCGCCGTCTGGAACCGCCAATGTGCCCGCCGGCCACCGCGGACTCATTTGTGCCATGTCCTTGCGTTCATGTCGGCGGTCCGATTTCCGGTTGCGTCGCCCCGTTGCGTCAACCTTGTTGCGTGCTGGTTGCATTGATGAGTGCGCGGCATTGCGCCAATCGGTCGCTCGGGGGAGCCAGTGGTCATCTTCGATTGCAACGGGGTTCTGGTCGACGGCGAGCAAATCTCGGCCGCGGTCGCCGCCGAGGAGTTCACGCGCGCCGGCATACCGATGAGCCCTCAACTCATCGCCCGCTTCTTCACCGGGCGACGCGTCACCGACATGATCGCCGACATCGAAACCGCGACCGGCCGCAAGCTGCCTGCCAATTTTGCGGGTGTTCTGGCGACGGCGACGCTGCGCCGCATTCGTGACGAGCTGCGCGCGACGCCGCACGCCGCCTATGCGTTGACCTGGCTGCGCGGGCCGAAATGCGTCGCGTCCTCGACCTCGCTCGAGCGCATCCGGGTGAGCCTGGAGACCGCCGGCCTGCTGCGCTTTTTCGAGCCGAACGTGTTCTCGGCCAGCGACGTGCCGCACGGCAAGCCCGCGCCCGATCTGTTCCTGCACGCGGCCGCCCAGATGGGCATCCAGGCGAGCGACTGCATCGTGGTGGAAGATTCGCCCGTCGGCGTGGCGGCGGCGGTCGCGGCCGGCATGACGCCGGTCGGCTTCGTCGGCGGCAGCCATGTTCAATCGCAATTGCCGGCCCAGCTCACGGCGGCAGGCGCCCGCACGGTGATCGCCGACATGCGCGTGCTCAAGAGCACCATCGTGGCGCTGCGCGGCTGGTGAACCGCTGGAGCGCGATGACGGTTCTTCGAATCGTCATCCCGCTCCAGCTTAATGTTGGCGCATGATCTTTTCCGAAAACCGGCGCCCGCTTTTCGGGATCATGCTCCATTACCGGTTCGGTTTCGACGGCGGCCTGGCGGGTTTCTTTTTCTCCATCGCCGCGCCTTCAGGATCGAAGCCGACGTAAATCACGTATTGGTCGAAGTCCTTGCTCGACGGCATCGGGACCGTCAGGTCTTCCTCGATCTGGGTGAACAGAACATTGGGCTGGCCGGGCGGCATCGTCACCGGCACGGAATAGAACCTGGTCCAGATCGTCTTGGGCTCGAGCCCCTCCTTCACGACGGCCAGACGCATCGGTAGCGTGACCGGACCCGATATGCCGGCCGGCCCGACAATGACACGGCCCTGAATGCCGACTTTCATCGTCACGTTCGCGCCGCGTAGCGCGCACTCCCGCGCGGTTTTCACGAAACTCGCCTGGAAGCGCAGCGATAATGCGTTCGAGCCGCTCTCCTGCGCCGACTGCGCGAAAGTGGAAGCGCCCTGGCGGATCTCGACCGTCGGGCAATCGAGCTCGGGCGGCGGCGGCGCGCCGCCGCCCTCCGCGACGTTGGTCGACGGCGTTCCAAGCAGGAGATTGTTGAAGCGGTCGCTGAACGAGGATGACGACGATCCGGTCGCGCCCGCCGGCGAGGGCTTCGAGCCGATCAGGGCGTCGTAGGACGAACAGCCCGACAGCAGCACGGCCAGTCCCACTGCCGCCGCCACCCCGCCCCTTCCTGGTCGACTCCCAACCCGCATCGTTCCGTCCGTCTATGTGGCCGCCGGAGTTATATCAGCCCGACCGTGGCAGACCCAAGGCCGCGGCGCCGGCCGCTGTTCACGTCCGCATGGCGCGAACACGACCTTAGGGCGCATCGTCCTTGAGGCGTGCAAACAGCACGTGATCCTGCCAGACCCCGTTGATGCACAGATACTGCCGCGCAAAGCCCTCGCGGAGAAAGCCGCACCGCTCGAGCAGACGGATCGAAGCCGTATTGGTCGGGATGCAGGCCGCCTCGACGCGGTGCAGCCGCAGCGTCTCGAAACAGAAGGGCAGCACGCCTTTGACGGCGGCGGTCATGTAACCGTTGCGCGCGAAAGGCATGCCCAACCAATAGCCTATGCTGCCGGCCTGCGCGACGCCGCGGCGGACATTCGCGAGCGTGAGGCCGCCGAGCAGCAGATTGTCCTGCTTGCGGAAGATGAAGAAGGCGTAGGATTGGTCGGTCCGCCAGTCCTCGGCGTAGCGCTTGAGGCGGCGGCGGAAAGCGGCGCGGGTGAGGTCGTCGGCCGGCCACGACGGCTCCCAGGGGGTGAGAAAATCGCGGCTCGCCGTCCGCAGCGCCGCCCATTCCTCGAATTCGGCCATCTGCGGCAGGCGCAGCGTGACGCCCTGGCCTTCGATGGTCGGCAAGGTCTCGGCAAAAGCGACAGTGCGGAAAAACGCCATACAGTCGACCGGTCCTCAGGCCGCCTTGCGAACAAGCGTCTCGGCAATCGCGGCGGCGCTCTCGAGGCCGGCGGGGCCGAGCGCCGCGACCGCCGGATGGCCGCGCGCGATCAGATCGCGTCCGGCCGCCCGCGCGCTTTCGACCGTGACCGCGTCGATCCGGCTGACGATCTCCGCGAGCGGAATCGGCCGTCCATAGATATGAATATGCCGCGCCAGCTGTTCGGCGCGCGCACTGGAGCTTTCGAGCGCCATCAGGAGGCCGGCCTTCATCTGCGCCTTGACGCGCGCGACCTCGGCGCCGGTGAGCGAGTCCGCGGCGGCGGAAATCTCGCCCACCACGACCCGCATCAGCTCGGGCGCGTCGGCGACGTCGGTTCCGGCGTAGAGCCCGAACATCCCGGTGTCCGCATAGGCGGCGTGGAAGGCGTAGATCGAGTAGCAGAGACCGCGCAGCTCACGCACCTCCTGGAACAACCGGGACGACATTCCGCCGCCCAGCACGTTGGTGAAGACCTGGAGGCTGTAGATCGACGGATCGCATTGCGGCACGCCCTCGAGCGCAAGCGCAATATGGACCTGCTCGAGGTCGCGCGGCTCGACCCGCACGCCGCCGCCAAACTTCGCCGGCGGCGGGGGCGCGCTCGCGCTCCCCGTGAAGGCCGCAAACTGGCGCTCGGCCTCCTCGACCACGATGCGATGATCGACGCCGCCCGCGGCGGCGATCACCGTGTTGGGGGCCCGGTAATGACGCGCCAGATAACCCTTGAGCCGCTTGCCGTCGAACGAGCGCACGGTCGCCCGCGTGCCCAGGATCGAGCGGCCGACCGGCTGGTCCGCATAGGCGATCGCCTGCAGATATTCGAAAACCAGATCGTCGGGCGTGTCCTCGACCGCGCCGATCTCCTGGACGATGACGTTCTTCTCGCGCGTGATCTCGTCGGGGTCGAAGGCGGGAGCGGTCAGGATGTCCGCCAGAACGTCGAGGGCGAGCGGCACGTCGGCCTGCAGGGCGCGCGCATAATAGGCCGTCATCTCGATGCCGGTCGCCGCGTTGAGGTCGCCGCCGACCGCCTCGATTTCCTCGGCGATCTGACGGGCCGAGCGGCGCTTGGTGCCCTTGAAGGCCATATGCTCGAGAAAATGCGACATGCCATGTTCGTCCGGCTGTTCGTTGCGACTGCCGCAACCGACCCAGACCCCGAGCGAAGCGGTCTGGAGATGCGGCATGGCGTCGGTGACGACGACGAGTCCGGAGGCGAGACGGCTAACCTCGACGCTCATGCGGCTGCTCCTTCGCGCGCTGCGCGGCTGACTTCCAAAACGAATCGCTCGACCGCCGCTTGATCCGGCGGCAGCACCGTCATGCGCTCCTTGCGCCGGCCCAGATCCCCGAGCCAGTCCGGCAAGCCCGGCCGCACCCCGCAGGCCGCCTCGACCGCATCGGGGAATTTCGCCGCATGCGCGGTCGACAGCACGATGTTGGGGATCTTCGAATCCGAGTTGTCGCGGTCGGCGACCGCCAGCGCCACCGCGGTATGGGGATCGACGAGATCGCCGGCCTCGCGCCAGGCGGCGCG
>Ga0137415_10000166_pt1 | contig 55802 bp, 53 predicted proteins | sample CZODoug3_1_1_16f_FD_183082 | JGI IMG/M metagenome (GOLD analysis project Ga0137415, IMG submission 183082) | Vadose zone soil fungal communities from Angelo Coast Range Reserve, California, USA - CZODoug3_1_1_16fungal (Hybrid Assembly) | ecosystem: Environmental > Terrestrial > Soil > Vadose...
GTCCAAAAGAACCGTTGCCCGACGGCATTGATGCGCATACAGGGGGAAGGAGTCATGTTGCATTGAGAGGGGACATTGGAGATTTGATCAATTACGCTGAAAGTGCCGAATATCAACACACTGAGGATTATAGTAGAAAGCGTCACGGATACCAGAAGCGTCTTAACATGCCCTCTATGAGCTGGCAGTTTCCCGATAACAGGAACATCCTCAGGCTCAGGAGTCGAGTCTTTTGCTCTATACTTGACCAGTAAGAATGCCATTACAGCGAAAACGAAGGCTCCAATAACGATTCCGAGAAACAGGAAGGTGTTCCAGAGCTGGAAGAAAAGGTCTGCCGTGTTAGAGACGGCCATCTGTCCTGAAGCACTTAGTCTTAGTCGGCGAGGGCAGATTCTACAAAAGGCTTTTGGCCAGACGCATCTATGTCAAGACGTTTTAGGCAATGACTCGTTGCGGTATGGTATCCTTTTGCTGTTGCGAGTTTCTTACAAGAATCGCATTTGATAGGACCGCTCCAAAAACCCCGGTCGCAAGGCCAAGATGAGCAGTTGTGACAATAGAATTCAGTTCGGACTTGACCGTGACCATTCCGAGGAATATTTGAGCAAGCAAGAGAACAAAGCTAGCCGTTGAAAGAACGAGGATGCCTCTCGATTCTCTGTAAGCTCTCCATGCAATTAGGAGGGTTGCTGTGACGAAGAGCGTGACAACTAGCGCAGACAACCTGTGCGAAAACTCCACGAGCACAGGACCCGAAAGGATGGGAAGAACTTGACCGTGGCATGTCGGCCAGTCCGGGCAAGCCAATCCCGAACCAGATGCACTAACAAACCCGCCTATCAGAGTCAACACGTACGTCGAGAGGACCGACCCATAGGAGAAGAAACGAATATTCAATCGGACGTACCCCTGAGATTTTGGTGAACGCACTGAGAGCTCGCTTTTCTTATCAATCTTGCTGGTCAATTCGAGGCAGAGGCAGCTCCGGACAGTCTCAGGCCCCTATGATCGAGCATGGCTCCTGCCATTTCTTGCAGAAGCTTCTTGGGATCCTTGTTTTTGACAACGCTGCTCGCAACCAGGACCCCATCCGTTCCAAGCGTTAGTGCTGAAATTACGTCGTCCGCATAACTCACTCCAGCCCCGCAAAGGATCTTGACCGTTTTATTGACATCTCTTATCCGTGTAACTGTTCTGGTAATCAGTCCTGGCTGTGCTTTTGACACCGCCACCCCGCTTCCGATGAGTTCGGGCGGCTCTATTGCTATCATATCAGGATCCAACGCTGCCACGGCCGCACCTACTCCTGACGTGTTCGCACAGACGATCGTGGCCAATTCTGCGCCCCTGGCGATCTCCAGTGTTTCCTCGATCTCCGAAATCTTGATTCTTCTCTCCGAATGATTGATTAATGTCCCACCAGCACCAGCCGACCGGACCGCCTCTGCAAGGACGTGACCTGTATACGCTCCTGGACGAATTGGGTCGATGTGTTGCGAAAAGACAGGTATGTCAACGGCTTCCGAAACCGGTTTAAGATCAGAGAATTGTGGAGCAACTGCGAAGTTGACGCCTTGCTCCCTAGCAACTTGTTCGGCCATCTTTGCAAGGTCAATACTTTTTTTCCCCGTCGCCTCAATGTAGGTCTTGAAGTTGATCAAGAGGAGTGGAGTCTTCAACTAGGGGCATCCCTATTCTGAACTAAGAAGCCTGTAGTACTTGCTTCTCCTGAAGCTTTTCGAATTCTGTCACCAGATTCGCGTTACCAAGATATGTAGGCACTCGTTGGTCGACGGCATTCGGCTCGACGTCAAGAATATTCATCTTCCCATTGCTCGCCCTTCCGCCCGCCTTCACTGTTATGAAGCCTATTGGGTTGGACTCGAACTGTAATCTGTATTTCCCGTCAGGTGCGTCTGTTAATGCGGGGTAAGCGAAGAAACCTCCGTTATGAAACACCTGGTTATAGTCGCCCACGAAGGACCCACCGTACCTAAGTTTGAGTTTGCGTTGTTCCAATTCCTCAGAGAACTCTTTGATTGAAGGTATCCATTTTTCTCGCGTTCCACCGATTCCATAGATTGTACCTTTATTTGGCAACTTGTATGGTTCTCCTGATCCGATGAATCTGTCTCCGCCCTTGCCGCGCCCCGCTCCTATGAGTGAATGGACACCACTTTTGAGGGCCAGGACACATTCCAAGTACGGACCGTAAAGATAGTAGAGGGACGCGAGCAGGTCTCTACCCTTGGCCGGGAGTTCTTGATCGTGATACACGCCAATGATCGTCCCAACAAGATTATCGCTTTTGAGGTTGGACGAACCATCCAATGGGTCGAGCACGACAGAATACTCACCACTCCCGGATTTCTCCACCTCTTCGAGCTCTTCTGATGCAATTTGTTTGACAAGCCCACTTCGCAACAGCTTTCGGATTAGCAGCTGGTTTGACCAGACATCGATCTGGGTCTGATTTTCTCCGTAGATGTTGGTTCCTTCCGTCGTTCCGAGTGCCCGTGGAATTTGATTTACTATCTGAAAGCTCAATTCGGCTGTCAAAGAGAGAAGTTTTCGCAGCCCGCGATCCTCTTCCTCCACAACATCACCCATTCGCCTAGGGGGAGTCAACGAAGGGTGTTACTCCGAAACCTAATGAGCTACGGCAGATTGTTGTCCCGTTCCAACTTCACGAGCGTTGAATATGATCTCTTGCAAAGCAGAAGCCATCTTTAGAGGATCTTCGTGTTGCCAAACATTTCGTCCCACGGCCAAACCAGTAGCTCCCCCATCTATGGCTCCTTTGACCTGGTTGAGGAACATATCATCGGTTGGGGCCTTGGGCCCACCTGACATGAACACTTTGGCAAGCCCCGCGGCCTTCACGGCCCATCCGAAGCTCGTTGGATCGCCAGTGTACTTGATCTTGACTGCATCTGCGCCGACCTCTAGTCCGGCCCTGGCAGCGTAGGCAACAATGTCCGGAGAAGTATCGTTCTTTATCGCTTCACCCCTCGGATAGATCCAGGCGATTGCGGGAATGCCTTCCTCATGCGCCTCTTCTTGGATCTCGCCGAACTCTTGAAGCATTACGTTCTCGTGAGCGCTTCCAAGGTATATCGTGTACCCTACGCCCTTCGCGCCCATGTTGACCGCCGTTTCGACACTGCATACTTGTGTCGATATGGGTTCTCCTTTGACCAAGCTGGACTTGCCGTTGAGTTTGACAATCAACGGGACCTTGCCGCTGTAGTATTTTTCCGCTATTCCTTTGTGCAACACCACCCCGGTGAAGCCTCCTTTGATTGCTATATCTAGAATGAACGTGGGGTCGATGTTTCTCTCATTGAAATCGGCCGAGGGACCATGCTCGAACCCCTGATCGTACGCCAATAGCATGCCCTTTCCATTTTTTAGGAAAACGTCCATACTCGTCCTCAAGATTTCCTTTCTCGGATTACGGAGCCACCAGAATCATCTAATTAGGCTTCCCGCCGAAAACCAGGCCACCCCGGGGAAACCATTATCGCAGGATGATAATTTCAGCTCTAGTATGCTAAGGAGGATCGTGATAGTTGGCTGTGGAGTGTCTGGGACGACCGCCGCCTTTCACGCCCGGAAAACCGATCGCACTAGCGAAATAATATTGGTCGGCGAAGAAAGTGTGGCAGAATACTCCCGTTGCGGGCTACCCTACGCTTTTAGTGGCGTTGTGGAGAGTCTGAAGGCGCTTGTTGGCTACGACCAGTCTTTCTACGAGAGCACCAATCGGATCGACCTCCGGCTAGGGTCCAGGGCTACAAAGATCGATCCGTCCCCGCGGACAATTGAGATCCGAGATCTAGCATCCGGAAGGAATCAGACTCTGGGGTATGATTCTTTGATTCTCACAACAGGTGCAAGCCCCGGAACCCTTTCAGTCCCAGGAGCGAATCTCAAAGGCGTCTTCACAATAAGAACAATTAACGATATTGAACAATTGGCCAAGCATCTTGAAACAGAGCGGGCGAAAGCTGTCGCCATAATCGGTGCAGGTCTGACCGGTTCAGAAATGGCAGAGGCACTGATCAACAAGGGGATACATCCGATTCAGGCCGAAATTGTCCCAGAGATCTTGCCCGTTATTCTGGATCCTGATATGGCCTTGATCGTCCGAGAACGGGCCGAGAAACATGGGGTTGAGTATCATCTCAATTCAAGTCTGGACGAGATCACCGGCAAGGAAGGGGGGGTGACTGGGGTCAAGATTGCCGGCGAGAAATATGATGTTGATGCCGTCATCATGGCCGTAAGAGTTCGTCCCAACACCGAATTAGCGAAACAAGCAGGCATACAGCTAGGCGAATCAAGCGGTATTAGAACAGATGATCGGATGGAAACCTCAGCACGGAACGTGTATGCTGCCGGCGACTGTGTCGAGACATATGACAGGATAACGAAGCGTCACGTCTTTTTCCAACTTGCAACGACCGCGGTCCGACAAGCCATGGTTGCAGGCATTAACGCAGCAGGCGGAGACACAAGATATCCAGGATCAACAGGGGTAGCGACGGTGAAACTATTCGGATTGGAGGTGGCCGCACTTGGACCAACGACAGCTCTTGCAGAGAAGATCGGAATCCATCCCGTCTCGGTCAGAATCACTGGTTCAACGAGGCTCCACTACTATCCGGGGGGAAAAGAGTTGACAGTAAAACTGTCCGCTCATTCTGAGGACGGACGATTGATCGGAGCACAGTTGATCGGAGAGGAGGGAGCTACGTTAAGGGCGAACTTTGCCTCAATGGCTGCTCACTTGGGGCTAACGGTTGGAGAATTCGCGGGCATCGAGACGTGTTATTCGCCACCTTTGGCCCCAGTTTGGGATCCGGTTACTATTGCTGCACAGGCTTTAGTCCGAAAACTACAACTCGCCAACCCAATAAAAAGGAGCACCAAACAAGATGATGAAAATCCTAGTCTGTGACCACGTCGATACTAATGGACTAGATATTCTGAAATCCAACGGGTTTCAGGTTGATGATGAGGCCGGGATTACAAGAGAGAAGCTCGTCGAAAAAATTCCAGAATATGAAATTGTGATTGTTCGTGGCCGGACGAAGATCAACGCTGAGATTGTTCGAGCCGCTCGGAAGTTGAGGATCATCGGAAGAGCTGGTGTGGGGCTAGACAATATCGATCTGAAAGCCGCCAAGGAGTCTGGAATCAAGGTCCTAAACACGCCTGCCGCGCCCATCGTTAGCGTCGCAGAATTGACGGTCGGCCTGATGCTGTCTCTTCTCCGCAAGATCAGCTTTGCAGACCGTGAAATGAAACAGGGCAGATGGATCAAGAATGAATTGGTGGGACGCGAATTGCAAGGCAAGAAAATCGGGATAATTGGTCTAGCTGGTAGAATAGGAACTCAAGTTGCCAGAATACTGACCGTGGGGTTCGAAGCGGATGTTTGGGGATATGATGTAATCCGTCCTCGGGGAATCCCAGGTCTCACCTACCAGCTTGCGGGGTCCTTGGAAGAGTTGCTTCAAGATTCTGACATCGTGAGCGTGCACGTACCGTATGCTCCCCAAACGCACCACCTTCTTGACTCGGGGAAATTGAGTTTGATGAAGAAAGGCGCGTATCTGGTCAACACATCACGGGGCGACATCGTGGATGGCAAGGCTCTTTTCGAATTGCTCAAGAGCGGCCACTTAGGCGGTGCCGGCTTAGATGTCTTCCACTCGGAACCTCCTGTGGACGATTGGGAAAGGACTCTCATCACTCTGCCTCAAGGGGTGACTGTTGCAACATGTCACATCGGAGCCCAAACAGTCGAGGCTCAGAAGAGGGAAGGGATCGAGCTTGCGCAGAAAATTATTGTAGAAGTCAAAACTGATGGGACCAAGATCGACCGCACAGCGATTGCAAGATAGCATCATCTGTTCTGTCGATCCATAGAAACTCGGATCTTCAAAAGACGGTTTCCACAGTTAGCGCAGTAATTGTCAATTGGCCTAACACCCGAACCGCAACTACCACATGCTAGGTTGCATCCGCACCCTGGACAGAACCGCCAGCCGGGCTGAATCCTGAATCTGCACATGGGACATTCGGGTCCTTGGACAACCGTAAGCGGCGCCGAGTAGTAGGTGTAGGTGGGAGGAGTTAGAGCCAAGAACACTTGAAAGCCACCATTCACCGTCGCAGACCCACAATACGAGATCCGCTGAGTCCCATATAGAGCACTAAGGCAACAGCTTTCTTCTCAACTTGTGAGGTTCCGACAAGCGTGGTTGCCGCGGAAATTCTTCCAGGAATTTCGCAATCAACACTGGGTACCGTTACGTGAGAGGAGAGAAACCTAAACTCAGCTCGGCCTCCTCAACTCTCTGACAGATCATCGACCATTCTTCCGTTCCCAAACGACCTCAGAGGAGGCTATTTTCATTTAAGAAAATTCATTACCCGATCAACACTCGATGCCGAATTCGCTCATTTCATGCTCTGATTGGCAATCGGAGCACATGTTTTCTGGCCCCCGATGATGTCCTCGTGAATTTCCGCTATGTTTAAATGAATAAACCCGCTTCCGCAAAATGCTTTTCCGGGAATAATGAAGGAATTGCGCCAGTCCTCTTCCAAAATGAGGCGATTAAAAAAATAAAGTTGTAAAAAAGGGGGGGTAGACTGTGAGTTTTCAAGACGTGAAAGAGACTTTCCCAACACTTTCATACTGACCACTGGTGCTCGTCTTGTATCGATGCGAGCTCGCTCCCCCTGAGAACTGCACAGTTCTCAGTGAGCACTAATCAATTCGCTACTTGAGCTGGTTAAATCTCAGGGACTTACTCAGTTTTGCTTGACTACTAAGTATATATCCCGTATCTGCCCCTAGCATACCAACTTGATGGAAGATAATCCAGAAGAGGAGCTTGATGACTCGTCAGAGGACTTCGGGTTCGACCAAGGCTCCAGCATATCGCCCAGAGACGGTAAAGTGCTGGAGGCAATCCAGCACGAACGCTTCTCTGTTTTCACGTTCCACGGTCTAAGGAGGCTTCTTGGCATTCACCAGGAGACCCTCTCACGAACTCTAGACAGACTTGAGGACGAAGGGTTTGTCGAGAAAGTTTCCGACGGCTACAGAATCACCGAGCAGGGTGAGCGCCTTTCACACCCGGTCAACATGGAGTCGCCTGCTGTCCCATTGGTCCAAACCCTCCTTCCGCCAGACGTTAATGTGGACGTTCTTGTCTCGGGGTTGAAGGGGCATTGGTTCGGAAAGCTCCGTTGGATGGGTTATTCCAAGAATGAAGACGGGACCATCCTGAAATGGATAACTGACGAGGAAGGCATCCAAGTAGACGCAAGGTTCACAGACAACTTCCTAACGATAGAGGCACGATTAGCTGAGGGAATGGACCGAAGTCATGCCATCAACGCATCCTATCAACTTCTAAGTCACATATCTAGACTATACAACCCTGTAAAGAGAGCCAAGAACATCGTCACCCCGGTAGCCTACCATCCAGGCCTTGCCTTCGCCTAGCGCCAACCAACTTAACCCGTGTGACTGGTTTCAGACCATCCTTGGTCAACAAGTAGCACTGCCCATACCACTTAGGGATAGGAAGGTGAAAAAGTAAAAAATGAGCAAATCAACAGATTCGTCAGCAATTCTTGAAACAGTATCCAACGCCATCGTAAACGTCGCCGACAAACTCTCGCCGTCAGTAGTCCGGATAGGAGCCGGAAGATGGAGAGGTGGAACAGGCACCGTATGGAGCCGAGATGGACATATTGTCACCAGCAATCACGTGCTAGGTAGAACCGACGAGATCGAAGTTGGTTTCAGCGATGGAACCAAACAGGTAGCAAAAGTGGTAGGACGAGATCCCTACTCAGACATAGCGCTCCTGAAGATAGACTCTGATCATCTCAGCCCAGTCGAGGCAGGAGACTCCGACGCTCTCAAAGTGGGCCAGTTCGTCCTCGCACTCGCGAATCCAATGGGTCGCAATCCAAGCGCAACCTACGGAATAGTCACAAACCCAGCTTTCAGTATTAGATCATGGTGGGGAGGAGCCCCCAACAAGGTCCTCGTCACAGACGCCCGCCTCAACCCAGGCTACTCCGGCGGACCATTGGTCGATGCTAGAGGCAGAGTCATCGGCATCAATGCAGCATACGCCAACAACCGAGGAATATCCATACCAGTCAACACGGTCAAAGCAGTGGTCGACAAACTGATGCAAGATGGCAAGATCAAACACGCCTACCTCGGAATCGTCGCCGACAGCATACGCCTACCAGAAAACATTGCAAATCAACCAGAGATCAACCAACCAGGCGGACTAATCATCTATAACGTCGAGCAAGATAGTGCAGCCAAGAAAGCTGGACTTGCTATGGGCGACGTCGTAGTGAAGCTGGACGGCAAACAAGTCGAAGACATCATGGACCTACACGAGATGCTAGACGATAAGGCAATCGGGAAGCGAGTGAAGCTCAGCGTTCTCCGCGGCGAGAAACTGATCGAACTCACAGCCACTCCAACAGAATCCGAACAATAAGACAAAACGAATCAACAGCGCGCTGGTCGATCCCAAGACCAGCAATTCCCTTTTTCTTATCGTTAGAAAAACATCTTTCAAGTTGCGATCGTATCGCGTGAGACGAAAGCGATCACAACTCGAAAAACCGTATATTGACCGCTAATCACCCTCCTCCCAGTATAGGAAATGAAGGTTCAGTCCGACAAATCCCCAATTGTTGAGGCCAAAGGAGTCTGGAAAGTATACCAGACTGGAAGCCTCAAAGTAGAAGCCCTAAGAGGCGTTGACCTGAGCGTCAGAAAGGGAGAGATGCTCGCAGTCATGGGTCCCTCCGGATGCGGCAAAACCACCTTACTAAATTGTCTCTCAGGACTTGACGATCTAAGCAAGGGAAGGGTAGAGATCGAAGGCGTCGACTTGCAAAAGATGAGCGACGATCAAAAATCGCAGTTCCGCGCCAGAAGAATGGGCTTCATCTTCCAAGCATACAACCTCCTACCTGTATTGAGTTCAATCGAGAACGTAGAGCTGCCACTACTCCTAGCCGGAATGTCGGAGACCGATGCAAAGGTCGCTGCTCTGGACGCACTCAAAATGGTAGGGCTCGAAGAATGGCGATCACACAAACCCATGGAACTGAGCGGCGGCCAACAGCAACGTGTTACGATTGCACGAGCGCTCGTCAATAAACCAGCGATCGTTTGGGGCGACGAACCCACAGGGAACCTGGACTCCGACCTGTCCAAGGAGATTGTCCAGTTATTGCGTCGTCTCAATCGCGAATACGGGTTGACCCTAGTTCTCGTGACACACGACCAAGGTGTAGCTCAAGAAACCGATAGAATCGTCCAAATGCGAAACGGGCTCGTGGAGAGGGAAGTCGCTCCGGTCCGGATCCAACCCACAGCCTAGAGGGTTCCTGCCATGACGACCATTGAGAAAACCAGTCGTAAACGAACTCCGCTCTTGGCGCTGGCAATCTTCCTTCTCATCGTCGCAATCGGCGAAGGAGTAGCGCTCTTCTCCGACTACGAGAGTAATGTTTACCTTCGAGATTATGCAGCCGCAAATTCAACAACTATACTGGCCGAGATAAGTGGTCTCATTGTCGTCGCGGTTTTCCTGTCGTTCATTGTGACCCGGGCCTCCAGAGCAGCCGCTACAAGCCGCCTTGGACGCTTTGGTCACAGAATAGCCTCGCTACTCCCGATCCTTTCAGGACTGTTCGCAATAATACTATGGTTCGTTCTAGTAAGCAAGGTTGTAGGTGGTTCCCTAATCTATTTCGAAACCTACACAGTCTCCGTCCTGTTCCTGATTTCTGCCTGGTTAATGCTGAGTGACAGAATAACAGTACGGATGGCAGTCCGGAACTTTACCCGCAGAAAAACGAGCATGGCTATCGTAATCACTGGTCTAATGATCGGCACCGCAATGATCTCAGGCGCATTAGTGACGGGAGATACTCTCACAGAGCTCTTCACCCGAGGAGCCTACTACGGTTACGGATACGCTGATGAGGTAGTATACGTCCACGACCCGATCAGCTTCGCGTACCAATACATCGGTCTAAATGTTTCACAGACCCTTGCCTCTAATCTCCGAAACAACCCCACGGCGGGAAGTCAAGTGCTGGGCGTGACCCCGGAAATCCTCGACACGGTGGTCGTTAACGACACAAGCTACGGATATATCCAAACGGGAGTCACTCTCATAGGAACGTTTCCAAACGCGACCCAAACACTTGGCGAATTTCATCGGGCCGACAAATCGATCATCTCATCAGATCTGGGCAACACAAACGCCATCCTAAACGATCGAGCATCCAAGGACCTGAACGCTAGCACCGGCGACACGATCCTCGTATTCTACTTTGCCAAGATCCTGTCTTTCCAAGTTGCTGGGATAGCCGTCTCGGATGCTAGAGGCTACTTCTCAGCAGGCGACAATCTCTTCATATCGATGACAGCAGCACAATCGCTTACGAATCATCTGGGTCAATCGAACTATATTGCAATCACAAACGTTGGCGGGCTCAGAAGCTCAATAGATCATACACAAGCCGTAGGCCTCGCAGCCAACCAGACACTCAATCAATTCTACAACCAATCACAAAACGGGCTCGGGTGCGAGACAGACCCTAGCTCCGCCGCCCATTCCGCAATCATCCCGTGTGCATATGGCGAAAAGAAGAAGGCGGTGGATTCGGCTACCGCCGGCGCCCAGAATCTAGAGAACTTCTTCGTTGTACTTAGCACCTTCGCAATAATCGCAGGGATCGTCCTAATCGTGAACATATTCGTAATGCTTGCTGAGGAGAGGAAGTCAGAGATGGGAATGGCGCGTGCGGTCGGAATGAGAAGAGGCCAGCTGACCAAACTCTTCGTCTTTGAAGGAAGCCTTTACGCGGCAGGCGCCGCCTTTGTCGGCGTATTCGTGGGGATAGCAATCGCTTACGGTATCCTCTACGCGTTCGGAACAATCATCTCGGGCGTTTTTCCAGTCAACATCGGCCAGGTGTTGAACAGTTTCACCTTCACTCCCCAAAGTCTCTTCACAGCCTTCACCGAAGGATTCCTCATCACATACTTCACCATCCTCTTCACTTCATGGCGGGTCAGCAAACTCAACATAATACGCGCAATTCGTCAAATTCCCGAGCCCCCGACGGGACTGAAGGTGTACAATTCGCTGCTTGTCTTCGGAATTATCCTTGCAGTAGCAGGCGTATTTCTTTTCCAAAGCGCCTTCGCCTCAAAGTCCGCAGTAGAGACTCTTGTTGGCCCAAGTCTTGTCATCTTTGGCATCGGACTAATAATGTCCCGATTCGTGCGCAACAGGTACGCCTTTACTTTTACAGGAGTGGCCTTGCTGGTTCAATGGGCCGTCCCATCGTTTTCATGGAACAACCCAATCATTCAGAACTACAGCTACGGTCCGGAGCTATACTTCGCAGGCGGAATCCTGATGGTCCTAGGTGGAGTGCTAGTTGTGATGTACAATACGGACGTGGCGATCGCAGCCCTTCGATTGTTCTATCGAGGAAGGAAAACACTCACTCCTGTATTCAGGATGGCTTTAGCCTATCCAGAGAACAAGCGATTCAGAACGGCAGCAACAGTCGCAATGTTCGCCCTCGTCATATTCACCGTCTCAGCAATTGGCTCGATTGCCGCGGAGCAGAACGCCGCACTAGACAAGCTGGTAAAACAGGACTCAGGTGGATATGACATCATAACGTCAACTCGCGTCCCTGTCTCCAACCTCACAGCTCAAATCAGGCATGACCCACATCTAAACGGGCTGACGGTCATCCCGTTCAATTCGACGTTCCTGATCTCTATCCACGACGTTACCATCAATCAGGATTTTGGCAAACCACCGGAGCTGATCGGAGCAGACCCTAACTCATCGGCAACCTCGAACTTCTTTCTAACTAACACGTTCAACATGGTCAACATGACAAGCAATTACAAGACCGCTGCAGATGTTTGGAATGCGGTCAGAACCAACTCTTCAAAAGTCGTCTGGTCTTTCGGTAGAGTCAACACCAGAGGCCCACCACAATCCTCGGTCACTCCAGTCGCCGGGGACTTTTTGGAATTGAAAGGATTCGGTGTGCCCGCGAAAACCGTCCAAGTAGTTGGAATATTGGACGGGATCTTCTACGAAGGACTCATCTCGAGAAGCCAACTCTTGTGGGACTCGTTTCACGTGAGCACGGGCACTCTTTCATTTGTTAAGGTTGGCCCCGGTCAGGACCCAGTTACGGTCTCCAACATCCTGCGCCGAGACTTCGTCAAACTTCAGATGGGTACGATCGTGATTCCTGTTCTCCTCGCTAACATCCTCCAGATCAGCCAGTCAATACTAGGCCTGTTCGAAGGATTTCTTGGGCTGGGACTGGTTGTTGGAATCGCCGGGCTAGGCATTCTATCCGTGAGGTCAGTTGTGGAGAGGCGACAGGAGATTGGGGTGCTCCGTGCGCTCGGCTTTCGAAGAAGAATGGTCATCGCCGCATTCATAATCGAGAATAGCTATGTTGCATTATTGGGAATCATGATAGGAGTCCTCTTGGGAGTTAATCTAGGTTACGCATTCGCGGTCAGTCCGAACTCCGGGCTAACATTTGTACTTCCCTGGCAATCAATCCTCGAAATCGTGGGACTAGCGTACGGCCTATCACTATTGACAACCTTCAACTCTTCAAGACGAGCCGGGCGCATTCCTCCGGCCGAAGCGCTCAGATACTCGGAGTAGCTCGGTATCCGCGACGTTCTTGGACAACCAAGACCCTTGGATATATCCAACTAGCCCTCCGAAAGAGCTCTCTCCTGGATATTCGGAACTTCGCCATTCCAGAATGGCGTACTATCAAAGAAGCAAACGCGCTTCCCACCGCGGAGGCCCAGGCAATATCCCTAGTTCTCCAGAAAGCAACCAGCCAGCCCGCGAGCATGACGTCCCCCGCCCCTGTGGAATCAAATTGACGAGTTTCTGGATAAGCTGGCACTTTCAATATCCCGTCCTTCGAACCGACGACGACGCCCTTCGACCCTAAAGTTACCAGCGCAAACTTCGGCCCCTTCCCGAGAAGGCCCAAGGCCATACGAGTCGGATCGATAGTAGATGTCAGGACCTTTGCTTCTTCCCGAGATGCTTTGACAGCGTCGCACAAACCAAGATAGTCGCCAAGGTTCTTGTTGGAAAGTCGGATTCTTCCAAAGGGCCCTGCCGTCCTGATTAGGCCTTGAACATCTAGAGATACAAATCGGCATTTTTGGCGGGCCATGGCCGCAAGTTCTAGGTCGATCTCATGATAAACGGGGCCGAGGTGAATAATGTCTTGATTCCCTATCTGAACTTCATTGGAGATTCTAGGGCCCCGATTGAGGAGTCTCACTTCGCGGTTTCCCCGCTTGTACAGGAGCTGGAATCGAGTGGACGCTGAATTGCGAGTTTGAATTCCTTTGAGATTGACCTTCTTCTTCGTCATCCAGGCCAGAGAATCCTGTGGATAGTCTGGTCCAATGGATGAAACTATAGCTGCCCCAGCGCCAAAGATCGAAGCTGTGACAGAAGCGTAGAAGGCTGATCCGCCGGGGACGATGCGATTTAGTCCCGAATCAGAAACGATCTCGTCTATCGTCATGTTTCCAACAGACAGTAGCCTCAAGTCTCAGATTCGGCTGCGCAGAAGAAGACATTAGTACTAAGCCTATCCTCTAGGATAATTGTAGGAAAAAGTCTAGATGACAAAGAAACGACGGTCTAGGGGACGCAGCAAAGGTGGAAAGGGAAGAAGCGAGCTGGTTCAATGCGCAAATTGTGGAATGCTTACCCCCCGAGACAAGGTGAAACGTGTAACGAGCTGGGTGTCTCTAGTGGAACCATCGTTGGCAAAGGAGCTCAGGGCTCACGGAGCATACATTGCGCGGCAGAGAGTGATGAAGAACCTCTGCGTCTCATGTGCGGTCCACTTCGGCGTTTCCAAAGTCAGGTCCAGAGAAGATAGACGGCTCTAGTCGCCTACCTCGTAGACAATATTTTCCATGCTTGGTAGATCCGTTCAACCACAGTCACCGTCGAGAGAGTGGCTACCAACAATGTACCCCAGAAAATACTCTCATGATAAGCCGGGAATGCGATTGTTGCGACCAGTACAATGAGGAGTCTCTCTGGCCTCTCAGCGATACCGATTCCCTTCAAAGTAACGCCTTCGACTTCGACTCTTGCCCGAACATAACTAACCATCAACGAAGCCGATAGGGCCCAAATAGCAACAGGATAACTGGCCAATCCACCAAGGGCGAAACCGGCATAGAGAAAGATCTCGCCAAGGCGGTCTAGCACACTATCAAAGACCCCGCCAACCTTCGAAACGTCTTTGTAGCGTCGAGCCATTGCGCCGTCGATTACATCAAAGTAACCTGCAGACAGAAGCAAGAGTCCAGCAGCGGCCCAGTAGGACAATTGAGGGAGACCAATTGCATAGAGCAGTGCCGATCCAAAGACGAAAACAAAGCCGAGAAACGTGATCTTGTTCGGCGATAAGCCAGCAGCGTGAAACGCGGCGGCCGACGAGGCGAAGAAACCTTCCACGTAAGCCTGAAATCTCGACAGCATTAGACTAGAAAAGCGTCCAATAACCACGGCTTTTAGAGATTATTACCTCCCGACAACCACTCCCAAACCGCTAAAGTCTATCTACATCATTCCCCGAGATTCCAAGACTGGGAACGATCAATTGGGAAAAGTCGGCAAGGGCGTAAAGTGCACCGTTACCGGCTGCGCAAACGACGCAGTAAGATCAATATCCTCTGAGGAAGTTTCTAAAGCGGGCCTGAAAGTTTCATCCAGTGGCCGAGCCTATCTGTGTAAGAACCATTACCGCGAGATGAAGAAGAAGTTGAAGAAGGACCGAGAAGTTGAACGGTGGAGGCTGATGCGATGAGGCTGCTTCTGGTACACGCTGACAAATTCGAGTATGAAGCACGAGAGAAAGCGGTCAAGGTACCAGAACCCCTAGACGATTCTAGAAAGAAGGGCACGCTTGAAGACGGACTTGTTGTTTTCTGTACTGTAGAGAAAGGCGATGAGCAAGCTCCCGAGCTCGTGATAACAAATGCTGCCAATTCAATTGAGGAGGTACTTGGATGGCTCAAAGTTAAGAAAGTCATGATCTATCCGTATGCACACTTGTCGACATCTTTAGCCTCCAGGGACCCCGCGATCAACATACTCAAGGGACTTGAAGAGGAACTGTCAACGAAAGGGTACGAGGTGAAACGTAGCCCGTTTGGATGGTACAAGAGTTTCACAATGACGGCGAAAGGTCATCCCCTCTCTGAATTGTCGCGAACTATCAGTATCGACGAACAATCCGAGTCGAAGACGGGTGCACCGATGAAAACAGAGTATATGGTAATGGATATGGATGGTAGCCTTCACAGTCCCGAGGATTTCGTGTATCGGAAGGGAATGGATGAATTCCAGTCTCTTGTTGAGAAGGAGGCATTGAAGAAGGGACTGACCGGTGGACAACCCAAGTTCTTGGACTATGCAAGGCGGTTCGCCATAGAATGGGAACCATATGCAGACGTGGGACAAATGAGGTTCGGCCCAGAAGCTAGTCTAATGCTTGACCTGCTGAGCGATTACGCGAATCAGGTAGTCAGGAGGGTTGGAATTCCGATCCTAAACGTCAAAGGAACCAACATGTTCGACGTATCTATCGAACCGATCAAAGAGCACCTGCAGTTATTCGGAAGCCGGGCTTACGAAGTCAAGGTTGACGAAAGGACCTTCGTTCTCCGATACGCCGCCTGCTTCCAACAATTCTCGATGGTCAAGGATTGGACCCTGAGCTACAGGACACTTCCATTTGGAACCTTCGAGATAGCCGATAGTTATCGCCTAGAACAAAGCGGCGAGCTATTACTTTCTTTCCGACTTCGAAAGTTCTTGATGCCGGATCTTCACATTTACCTCCGAAGCGTCGACGAAGCCATCGACACAGGCCGTAAGGTACACGATCGAATATACGAGGAGATAAGGAAGCTCGACCGGGAATACGTCAGCCTGTACAATACCACTCGCTCATTCTACAATGCGCACAAGGATGTCTTTGTTGAGCTAGCTACGGTTGAACGGAAACCAATCCTGATCAATTTCGTGCCTGAGGGGCACTACTACTGGGTCCTAAACGTGGAATACAATATCATCGATGACCTAGACCGTCCGCGCGAGATCGGAACTTTCCAGATCGATATAGGCAACGCCAAACGTTTCGGAATAAGTTACGATGACGAGAAAGGCCAAAAACAATTCCCCGTAATCATACACACCGCAGTCCTTGGAGGACTGGAAAGATACCTGTTCACTTTACTCGACTCGGCCATAAGGATGGAGAAAAACGGGAGAAAACCCATGCTACCAATATGGATCTCACCAATTCAGGCCAGAGTGATACCTGTCGGGCAGCAATTTATGGAAGAAGCTAAGAAACTAGTCGAGCGCCTGCAAGATTCAGGTATGCGGACAGATCTTGATGAGAGAGACGATACGGTGCAGAGCCGAGTGAGAGAAGCAGAACTAAGTTGGGTACCCTACATCTTGATTTACGGCGGCAAAGAAGTGAAATCGGACAAACTGTCAGTACGGTCGCGAGAAGACGGCCAGGACCACACGATGTCCTTGGAAGAACTGGTCAACCTCGTCCGTTCCAAGACGGCTGGTTATCCATATCGGGAACTGAACTTGCCCGAGCTCTTGTCCCAGAGACCAGGGTACAAGAGGGTCTGAGACACGCCGAGCGAACGAGGAACTCATTTATATTAGACCGGCACAGCCGAACACGCAAGGAAGCATCGAGCAAGACATGACGAAAGACCAGTCATACGGCGGTCTGATACTAGTGATTTCTATTGTGATAGCCCTTTTCTACCTCTACGGCATCTACGCTGGGTTCACTCTAATCCTGATAGAGATCCCGGTTGTTCTCGCAGTACTAGCCATCCTCGGAATAACTGGATGGATTGGTTGGACAATGTTCACGACTCCACCGCCTGCTCCTTTAGAGACCGAACTCGCTTCTGCCACAACAACCGCGGGGTCGGGTACTGCTCCTAGTCAGGCCCGAGCATCCGAACCAGAAGAAAAGTAGCTAATTCCCGTTCAACCTCCCTACATCTTCGAGAATCGATCAGCAGCCCCTCGTGTACTGCTACCATCTTCTCCTAGTTACAACAGCCGTAAACTCGACCCGCCCCTTCTGAAGGCTTGCTCGATTACAGGGGCTCCAAATGAGCGAAGTTCCAATAGAAAAAGTAGTTACCGAGATCAACGGGTTCCGCCAAAGACTTAGCATGCTAAAAGACGAGTTGAACCGTGCCAATAGGGCTATGGCCGAAAAGATGGCTCAACTTGGCGAAACGCTAACTCAGAGAGTGCGTGACCTGAGAGACCAAGTGACGAACACTCCCCAAAATCTTCTGTTACTCGAGAGCAGATTCAACTCCGGGGAGGTATCCGATCAAGAATACAAGTCGCAGAGGGAGGAGTACCGTAATCAGTTAACGCGGAATCTCCGAAGCATTGATGAGATCAGGAGTCTTCTCCTAGTCATCAGTCAGCTTGAGGCACGACCTTCGGCACAGGTTGCAGGACCCCCCGGACCGGGGCCGAGAATGTCTGGTCCAGGCCCTAACTAGCTTCAAGACCCTTCCCCTCTGTTCTCTTGGAATGCAGCCCCCCGTGTACTGATTCTACCTTTTCTAGTAAATAAGAGGAAAGCTTATATCTATATTACCTAAAAAAGGTAGCTTTCATCCAAAAACGGTTGAAAGCATGGCGACCAAAACAGAATTAACCGAAAGACGCAGAACGACTACCGGAACCAAGGAACATAGGCTTCTCACCCGAGGCGCTCTCGACCAATATAGGCTAGTCATTGCCTGCGTCCGAGGCAACGTAAGTGTGAGGGAAACAATGTCCCGATTATTGAATGACGTTATTGGTGAGATCGACCAGCCGCCAGTCCTACTTTTTGGACCGACGGCTCCTGAAGACCTAACCTCAATACCAATCAATTCTAAGGTTGGTTGGGTCACTTTTGTGGACGGGAATGTCCAATCTCAGTCCCAACCTGGGTCAGCCCAACTAATTTCTCCCGACAATATCCTGGAGGTTAACTTGTTCATTGAACAAGCCGCCACCGGCGAGTCGAACCAAGTAATCATGGGGGACTTTCTTGATAACATGATAAAGAGCGCGACCTCCCCGGAAAGCTTCTACAGCTTCCTTTGCCAGTTGGCATCACGAATTAGAATGAAGAAGCGGACCGCTGTGCTAGTGATCAAGGAGGATATTCATGATCGTCCCGTTGTCGAGATGGTAAAACGATTCGCTGACATAGTGCTAGAATTCCGTGACCAAGAAGAGGAAGGTGCGTTGACGGTCGAGATGAGGACGCTAAATTTTGCGGATAACATCTACACGAGATGGGTTCCGTTTCCGGAAGGGCTAAAACCACTGTCGACTAGCTGCTAGTCTCAGAAAGAGGTCTGATCTCGAATCAGGCCAAGTAGATTGGAACTCAGAACGTGCAGATACTTCACCACAAGATCATAGGATCTACGAACACAGAGGCCAAAACCCTTGCGGAGAAAGGCTGCCCTGAATGGACTGTTGTTGTTGCAAACGAGCAAACCTCCGGAAGAGGCAGGACCGGGAAACGTTGGCATTCTCCTCCCGGCGGACTCTGGCTCTCAGTAGTCCTCAGGCCGAACATACCTATTCCGAGTTTACCCCTGATCAAGTTCTATGCTGCCAACTCCGCAAGGCGATTTCTAGAGCGAACTATTGGGGAGAGAATAGGTGTGAAGTGGCCGAACGATCTGATTTTGGGCGGCCTCAAGCTTGGGGGAATTCTCGTTGAGGCGAGGTTGGTAGGAAGAAGAATCGATTTCGCGGTCGTAGGAGTTGGCATCAACCTTAACATCGTGCCTTCCCTGCTACCGCCGGGTGCGACTTCTACCTTTAAGGTCACAAAGCGTGTTCTTGACCAAGACGCCATGATGGAAGCCCTTCTGGAAGAACTACGGTCATCGTACCCTAAACTCCATGACAAGCAGCAAATTTTCCTAGAATGGTGGGATCACTGCGTCCACCAGCTGAAACCAGTGACCGTACTGGGTCCTGAGGGCCCAATCTCAGGCGTTTCGACTGGGATAGGCCCTAGCGGCGAACTACTTGTAACGACCCCCAAAGGCGATACCCGGGAGATAGCCGAAGGGACAATTCTCTCCCCTTGAAATGTTGATTTCGGCTCTAGTTTTATACGGACGGGGAATCCACCAATCCCGGCGGCTTCAATGAGCATGAAAGAACGGATGGAAGAACTTGAAGAGGCACGCGCAAGGGCGAACTTGGGAGGCGGAGCGGTGAAGAATTCAGAACAGCATTCTAGGGGCAAGATGACCGCACGTGAGAGGATCGAAGCACTAGTAGACCTCGATAGTTTCGTCGAAATAGACAGGTACGCGCTCCATCAGACTCGCGATTTTGGTATGATGGATAAACGAATTTTGGGCGATGGGGTTGTCACAGGATACGGGAAAATAAACGGTCGCCAAGTTTACGTGTTCTCCCATGACTTCACTGTGTTCGGCGGAAGCCTCGGTGAAATGTTTGCTAAGAAAGTCACGAAGATCATGGACATGGCATTGAAGACCGGTTGTCCCATTATAGGTCTAAACGATTCGGGAGGCGCTCGAATACAGGAAGGCGTAGTCAGCCTCGGGGGCTATGCAGAGATATTCTTCCGCAACGTTTTGGCTTCCGGCGTTATTCCTCAGATCAGCGCAATCATGGGACCATGTGCAGGAGGCGCCGTATACTCTCCTGCAATGACCGACTTCACTTTGATGGTCGAAGGGACGAGCTACATGTTCATTACTGGTCCTGACGTTATCAAAACGGTTCTCAATCAAGATGTGACGTTTGAGGAACTCGGCGGGGCAAAGTTGCACAATTCGAGAAGTGGCGTCGCCCACTTCTACGCAAGAGACGAGAAGGAATGCATTGCACAGATCCGTGCCTTGCTGAGCTATTTTCCCCAGAACAATCAGGACGACCCTCCGAGACTAAGCCCTCGTGAGCCAAAGGGACAGCCTAGCGAGCTAGATGGACTCCTGCCAAATGATTCTGATCGGCCATACGATATGCATGAGATCATTACTCGGATTGTAGATGGGGGCGAAATGCTGGAAGTGCAACCGCTATATGCACGAAACATCATCGTCGGTTTTGCAAGGCTCAACGGTTACTCAATCGGAATTGTGGCCAATCAACCAAAATACCAGGCGGGAGCTTTGGACATAGACTCTTCGACCAAAGCCGGAAGATTCGTCAGGTTCTGTGACGCTTTCAATATTCCAATACTCACGCTCGTAGACGTTCCCGGATACATGCCTGGAATTGACCAAGAACACGGCGGAATCATCCGACATGGATCAAAACTACTCTTCGCCTATTGCGAAGCCACAGTTCCGAAACTCACTGTGATCATCCGCAAAGCCTATGGCGGGGCCTACGATGTTTTAGGCAGTAAGCACATCAGAGCAGATGCGAATCTCGCTTGGCCCTCAGCCGAGATCGCTGTAATGGGACCAGAAGGCGCCATCAACATAATCTTCAGACAAGAAATTGCAAGCGCAAAGGACAAAGAAACAGAGAGAGCCAAGTTGGTAAAAGACTACAGGCAGAAATTCGCGAACCCATACATCGCTGCCGAGCATGGATACATCGACGACGTAATCAAACCGAGCGAAACTCGTGAAGTCCTTATCAGATACTTGGATCTCTTGAGAACGAAGAGAGAGGCAAGGCCTCCAAGAAAACATGGGAACATTCCCTTGTAAAGCCAGGGAGTTCCTGTGTTTAGGAAAATACTGATTGCAAACCGGGGTGAGATAGCACTCCGGATCATGCGGACATGTCGGAGACTGGGTGTCAATACAGTGGCAGTTTACTCGGAGCCGGACGTGACCTCAAAACACGTCTTCTATGCAGATGAGGCCTATTCCATTGGCCCCGGAGAACCCGCACAGAGCTACCTAAACATCCCTAAAATCGTTGAAGTTGCCAGAAAATCAGGTGCAGAAGGTGTTCATCCAGGATATGGCTTTCTCGCAGAAAGCCCTTCTCTGGCTGCCGCGGTCGAGGATGCAGGGATGGTTTTCGTTGGACCCCGGGCCAAAGTACTGAGCAGAATTGCAAGCAAACTCGACGCCAAGAAGAGAGTATCTGAAAACGGTGTTCCGACAATACCGGGCTCGAGCAAGGAGCTAGAAAGCGTCGAGCAGGCCGAGCAAGAAGCCAAGCGTATCGGATATCCTGTATTGATCAAGGCGGCCTACGGTGGGGGAGGCAGGGGTATGCGGGTGATCCAGAAGCCAGCAGAACTGAGGCGGATGATAGAGATTGCGAGCACCGAAGCGAAAAGTGGATTTGGCCGTTCGGGTCTCTATATTGAGAAGTATCTCGATTCTCCACGTCATATCGAAGTTCAGGTACTCTGCGGCTCACGCGGGAAGAATCTGCATCTGGGCGAGCGAGAGTGCTCTATGCAGAGAAGATACCAGAAGATCTTGGAAGAGACACCATCGCCAGTCGTGACGCCAGACGAGAGGAGGCGCCTGTGCAGGCTTGCCCTGAAAGCCGCTTCCACTCTCGGATATGAAAACGCTGGAACCGTCGAATTCGTACGTTCGAAGGCCGGTGAATACTACTATATGGAACTCAACAAGAGGATCCAGGTTGAGCACCTGATCACAGAACTCGTAACACGGGTCGACATTGTAGAACAGCAGCTTCGAATTTCGAGCGGCGAAGGCCTTGGGCTGAGCCAAGACGAGATAGTCCCGGCCGGTTGGGCGATCAACTGCAGAATAAACGCCGAAGACCCCGAGATGGGTTTCGCTCCATCTCCAGGCCGCGTGACCAAGTACCTGGCTCCGACTCCACAATGGGTAAGAGTGGATACTGCGTTGTACGATGGTTGCAACGTTCCCGAGTTCTATGATTCATTGATCGCGAAACTTGCCACTTACGGATCAGACAGAATGCGAGCCATCGAATGGATGCGGTTCGCCCTAGAAGAGATGATCGTCGAAGGCGTCAAGACAACCATACCTATACACAAGACGATACTGGACCACCCAGGCTTTGTCAAAGGAGAATATCACACTCAATTCTTGGAAAAGATTCTCTCAATCTGGAAGCCAAGCTCAGAGGTTTCTTTAGTAGAAATCGCCGCAGCTTACTTGACCGCCGCTAGTGCCCTTTCACAGAAGCTAGTTGAACAAACCGCGCGGACGGGAACGACCGGTTGGAAGGGGTCCTTGAAGTCAACAGAGAGCGTTTCCAAAGGGCCTCTGTACATCGAGGGACTGTAGGAATGGTCGACATAGTTGTCAACGGGTCGACATTTAACGTCGAGAAGAAGGGAAGGAGCAATGGCGAGATAGAGCTCGTAGTGAATGGAAAACCGGTAGTCGTGGATAGAGTTTCGTCATTTGCCGCCGATTCCTCGACCCAACTCCTCCGAATCGGTCAGCGATTGCTTCTTTGCAAGGTAACTGACCAATTGAACGAGGATTCGATCGTCACCTGGATTAACGACAAGCGACTCCTCGTCGAGTTGTCGACCGGCCAAGAAGCCGACAGTCGCGAAAGAGCCTCCCTCGTCAACACTGGTCCGATATCCGTCGAAGCACCGATGGCCGGAAGAATCGTGGACGTGAGGGTTTCTCTTGGCAAGGAGGTTCAAGAGGGTCAATCCTTGATCATCTTGGAGGCAATGAAGATGGAGAATGAGATCGCGGCGCCGAGGAATGGACGGGTCCGAGACGTCTATGTCCATGTAGGCTCGGTCGTCAAGACCGGCGACAAACTCCTCGTATTAGACTAGCTTTGCTGAGTGACTAGTCACACTCCCTGTGGACGGTGACTCTTTCGAAGCTAGCTTTCCTGAAGCAGGGGCAGGAGTCTTGTGTAATAGTCGAGGCATTCGGGGTTTACGAGCGCTTCTTTGTTTGTGACCGGTCTGTTGTTCACGATATTCGTAACGGCTGTCTCTACCTTTTTCATATTGAACGTGTAGGGAATGTCGGGCACCTGAAGAATCAGATCCGGGACATGCTTTGGTGATGCCTCCCTCCGTAATGCCGCTCGAATCTTCTCCTCCAACTCCTTGGAGAGACGCTCCTTTGGACCGAGTTTGACGAAGAGGAGAATTCGCTGGTCGCCTTTCCAGCTCTGGCCTACCGCAAGACTGTCCTCTACTTCGGATAGTTTGTCGATCACATTATAGATCTCCGAGGTGCCGACCCTGACTCCCGAAGCCTTGATCACCGTGTCCGACCGACCGTAAAAAGTGATACCCCCGGTGTCGCTGTGAAGCATTACATAGTCTCCGTGTCTCCACACATTCTTCCCTTTAGGCCGGAAGTACTCGAAATAGGCGTCGAGGTACTTCCTGTCGCCGGGGTCGTCCCAAAAGTACAGGGGCATCGAGGGTGCTGGGGCCTCGCAGACCAGTTCTCCCATCATGTCGACAATGGGTCTTCCGTTCTCGTCGTAAACGTTGATCTTCATCCCGAGCCCTGGGGCCTGTAGCTCTCCGGTATAAACGGGAAGGATGGGAATTCCGCCTGCAAAGCAGCCGTTGATGTCGGTTCCGCCTGAGATAGAGTTGAGGTGTAAATCCTCCTTTACCTCGCGGTAAACCCACTCGAAACCCTCCGCTGAGAGAGGAGAGGCTGTCTGTGACATCTCCCTAAGAGACGAGAGGTCGTAATTTTTGCCGGGTTTGGCTCCTAGGCTTCTGAGATGGTTGATGTAGCTGGCGCTGCAGCCGAAGAAGGTCGCTTTCTCTTCTTGGACCAGCCTCCACATGCTACCCCAGTCTGGATAGTTCGGATTTCCATCGTACAAGATGATGGTAGCTCCGACTGCGAGACAACTCATCAGCCAGTTCCACATCATCCAACTGGGCGAGGTGATGTACATGACACGATCAGTTTTCTTCAGGTCGGCATGTAGCAACACTTCCTTCAGCTGGTTAACCAATAATCCAGCCGCGCCTTGAACTATGCACTTCGGCTTACCTGTCGTGCCAGAGGTGAACATGATATACACTGGATGATCAGCCGGCAGTTGCTGGAACTCAGCATCTCCTGCAAGATCTGAAGCGTGAAGGTCTCCGAAAGCGACAGAGCCTGAGACGCTCTTCCAGTCTGGCTTGTCAAAGCGGGAATCGATCACCACCCTCTTGAGTGAGGGCAGTCCTCGGACAATCTTCTCGATGCTGGGTAACATGTTGAAGCCCCTTCCCCCGTAGACATACTCGTCAGCGGTGAACAGGACACGGGGCTGGATCTGTCCCAAGCGGTCTATGACTGCGGTGGGCCCTAGTTCCGCACCACAACAAGCCCAGACCGCCCCCATGCTCGTCGTGCCCAACATTGCGATGGCAGCTTCCGTAATATTCGGTAGGTAACCGGCAACCCGGTCTCCAGGGAGGACCCCAATTTCTCGCAACCAGTCTGCAACGCGTCCGGCTTCTCTACGGAGCTCGGAATATGTCAAGCGTGATGAGGGGCCGTTCTCGTCTCTTGAAATGAAGGCGACTCCGTCATTATGCCTGAGCAGGTTCTCGGCAAAATTCAATCGAGCCTCCTGGAACCATTTAGCACCGGGAAACTTTGTCAGGTCATCTACGACCTTCTCATACTTTCGAGATGACCGTATACCAGAATATTGCCACACGGCAGACCAGAAATCCGGGATCTTCTCAACCGACCACCTGTACAGTTCTGGGTACGATCGGATCCTGAGCCTGTATGATTGGTTGACCATGTGCATGAACTGAGTGATATTGGCCTCTCTCACCCGCTTCTTGGTTGGTGTCCAGAGCTGCTTTCGTCCCTTCACTTTCCACACCCCTTGCAACTTATGCAATACTAGTCTGATAATCTAACCGAGTCTAGGAGCTTGTTAGAGAGCTTATAGCCCTTTGAACGATACGACTTGAAGCAGACACGGAAATGACGATTATCGAGGTCCAGAATTCCTGTTGACTGTTCAAGATATTCGGTTGTTGCGGGACGGCTACTTCACCCTGGACAAAAGCTTCCTGGTATTCGGAAAGTATCAAGGCGAGAAGTACAAGGCCGCGTTGAAGCCATTATTGATCAGAACCGAGAAAGAGAATATTCTCGTCGACACTGGGGTCGGTGTCCTTCCGCCCAAGTACAAGGGCTTTGAAGTCCCTAGGAAGAACGAGGAGATGTTGGAGTATTCATTGTCGAGACTGATGTTGAAGCCTGCAGATATTACATTAGTAGTAAATACTCACTTGCACTTTGACCATTGTGGAAATAATAGTCTCTTTCCGAACGCGAAATTTCTGGTCCAGACAGACGAGGTTCGTTATGCTTACTACCCGGATCGTTTCATGAAGGTCAGCTATCTACGCGAGTCTTTCGATGTAGAGGGTGAATTCTTACCAGTCAGCGGACCGTACAAGATCGAGGATGGTGTGGAAGTTGTTCCAACCCCGGGTCATAGTATCGGGCACCAGTCGGTTATCGTGAAATGGAGAGGCAGAAACGTTGTCTATTGTGGGGATGCGGCGCCATTGCCGGAGAATATCGAGCGCAGAAACATTACCGGAATGATCTACAGCACGGCACAGGGCTTAGAGTCGATTGATAAGTTGAGGAGGATCGAAAGTCCCTACTACATCTACTCGCACGATAATGCCCAGCTCGACCTCAAGCTCTAGTTCGCAATCAGTATGACCTTGCAAAGTACACCCTTCTAGCAGAGAGAGAGCGACAATAGAGGCATTCTCCATTTTCGCTCTGGTCGAACGGGACAACTCTTACTGTTGCTCCAGTTTCCTCCTTGATCTTCAGTTCGCAGGCTTCCTCGCAGAGGAACGCCTCTATGAAACCACCGCGCTGGTCGAGGATCTTCCTGAAGGCCCCCATATCAGATGCTTTACCGGTCAATTCCTCCTTCAGCCTCTTCGCCTTCTGGAACATGCTCTCCTGTATGTTGTCAAGTAAGTCCACAATTCGCTTCTCGGAATTACCCCTTGCTATTGCCATGCGATCTCCTGTGTCGCGTCTAACGATTGTGACTTGACCGGCTTGGACATCTCTAGGGCCAAGTTCGACTCTCAAGGGGACGCCTTTCAATTCCCATTCGTGGTACTTCCATCCCGGCGTGTATTGTTCACGGTCGTCGATGAGTGTCCTGATACCTCGTGACTCGAGTGATTTGCTGAGTGAATTGACCTCCGCAAGAATCTTTTCCTTGTCTGCCTCTTTGTAAAAGATCGGGACGAAGACAACTTGGATGGGAGCGATTCTGGGAGGAAGAACTAAGCCTCGATCATCCCCGTGAATCATGATGCTTGCACCAATCAATCTCCAGGAGATACCCCATGAAGTAGTCCATGCGAAGTGCTCCGCCTCGTCTTTGCCAAGGTATTTGATCTCGAAAGGTTTCGCGAACTTTTGACCCAGATGATGCGATGTTCCCATTTGTAGTGCCTTGCCATCAGGGATGATCGCTTCTAGAGTTGTAGTGTAGACTGCTCCCTTGAACTTCTCCTGCTCGGTCTTCTTTCCTACAAAGACCGGGATCGCAAGTTGCTCCTCGACAAGTTGTCGGTAGAGATCGAGTATGTACATCACTTCCTTTTCGGCATCTTCCTCTGTCGCATGTACGGTGTGACCCTCTTGCCAGAGGAACTCCGTGGTTCGGATGAATGGCTTGGTGGATGTGATCTCTGCCCTGACAACGCTGTTCCAGACGTTGATCAATAGGGGAAGGTCTCGCCAGCTTTTGATCCATTTACTGTAGGACTCGTAAATGATGGTCTCTGAAGTGGGTCGTACTGCGAGTCTCTCGGCTAATTCTGTATCTCCGGAATGGGTCACCCAGAATACTTCCGGAGTGAAGCCTGCAAAGTGCTCTGTCTCCTTTTTCAGCAGTCGCTCAGGAATTAGCAGGGGAAAGTAGGCATTGGAATGACCCGTTTCCTTGATCCTTCGGTCAAAGTACTCCTTGATCTTTTCCCAAATTGAGAATCCATAGGGCATAAGCACCATGAAACCTTTGGCGCTTGAGTAATCTGCCAGCTGAGCCTTGGTCACGACCTGAGTGTACCATTCTGAAAAGTCGTCGGCCTTGTGCGCTGTGATGCCTAGGTCCTTTGTAGTTGCATCCTTTCGATCTTTCTTAGAATTCGAGCCTAGTAATTGCTGGTTATTCGGTGCAGGCTTGTTCTGGAAGAGAGTCACCCATATTGGATCACTCTGAATTAGAGCAGAGACCGCTCTTTTTTCTTATTTAGGCTTTCGTCCTGTACGAAGCCCAATCGCCAGTGTCAAACGCGAAGAAGGGGGCGTCTGTTTACCGACTAATTTGGCGCTCCAATTCCTTGCCAGCCAAGTTTTCCTCCCTCGGGACCCAGACGAGCTTGGCTTGTTGAGACTTGAGAAGGCCTTTGCATTCTTCATATATCGTTTTGAGATTCCGCGCATTGACTTTCCACCCGTCTTGCAGCTGACCAACGAGCAGTCTGCTGTCGGTGAAGATCGTCGCGCCCTTTGACCTCGGATCTCTCAATGCTTGGAGAAGAGCGAAGTATTCCATCTCATTGTTCGTGGCGTTTTCTAGAGTTTCCCTGATCTTGGAGCCGTCTTCGAATATTATGCAGTACTTGCTCTTCTGCCCGGGTAGCAATGCTCCGGATCCATCAATCCAGATTTTCATCGATTTCGTGCCTGCCGAGAGTCAGTTGCTTAAGCATGCGAGAAATTGCCATCATTGAAGTGTTCAACTAGGCTTTTTCCGGTTTGACCTTCAGCTTCTCTGGAAGATACTTATCGACTATGTAGGTGAGTCCATATCTGCTGAAGGCTTCTTGCTCTGACTTCTTTCTGATCTTCCGGAACGTGTCGATTTCACGATTCCACATGCTACCTTTGTAACGTGGATCTTTCTCTAACTCGTTGAGCCTTTTGATGTCTAGATCGGTCAGTGGGTCGCTTGGTAGTTTGTAGTCTACAATGTCTGTGGCCCAGACGCCGCTCCAGACCGCGTCCGGAGTATTGAGGTCCCGCAAATGTGCAGCGTTGGCACTACCCGAGATTATGACCATGGCAATATGCATGCCCCATGGATCACCGTCAGTGAATATGTAAACCGGCAATTCCAGTTCCTGATTGAGTCTCCTCAGGATAAACCGCGTGGCTCTCGGGGCTTGGCCTGCTGTATGTATGAGGAGTGCCTTGTAGCGTTGATGGACCCGTTCTTCGATGAACCTTGTGAAAAGACCGCCTTTCTCTATCGCGATTACCTTGTCCACCCTTCTCTTGTCTGGCCGAACAAAGTCCGCGGTAGTGAGGGCGGGGCCGATCATGACCCCGTCGGGGTGGCTGGTAAGATTCAGCTGCCGTCCTTCGTACCCCGGAACTGTGTATTCGACGGTCAGGTCGCCGAATATCGCGCTGCGTTCCTCGGGGTAGACATTGAAGTCTTCGCGAGAGAATCGAACCACCGACTCGAGATCAGTAATGAGATTGTCGCTTTCTTGCTGGTCTTGGAAATCCATCTCGTATGCCTGGGCTGAGTAGAAAACGTCTCGAAGTGTGCTCGTCTTGTTCTGCTCTGTCAACTCATCAACGAACATGGCTGTCCATAATAGTTGTGTGAAGGGTCGAATGTGACGAACATTCCTGGCGCTTCTCTTCACGCTCCTCTTACCCAGTATGTACTGTCGTGTCTTATCATCGTAGAGGATGTTCGCTATGGAGCGGCTCGGCATCTTGACAGATGGAAAGTCGTTCTTGAGCAATTGGCCGTAGACGTCTGAGCCCATTTCTCGGAGGGAGGAGAGAACCTTCTCCTTCCTCTCCTTCATCAGGCTCTTACGCTTGCTCTTCCTCTGCCGTTGATCCTCTTGTTGTTGCTTCTTCTCCTTCTTCCTCGGCGGTATACTTCATCACTCCTTTCAGTAGTTGTTTGACGTCCGGCTCTTTCTTCTCCTTCGCTAAACGTGTCGAGAAAACCGCTACTTTCGGCAGATACTTTTCGAACACGTCCAATCTCTTCTTTTCCCGCTCAAGATGCTCGCGACGACTGAGATAGATCTTGAGTGATCTTCCACTCTCCCTCAACGCGTTAAGTATTTCGTGCTCCACCTCAGGTCGGTCCGCGATGAACTCCTTTCCTACCGTCTTGTAGGGTATCTTAGTGCTGCAAACATGCACGAAAACTGCGAGCGGAGTCTCACCTGGTATGACCCTGTAATTGCGCCAGTCTATCAGCTCGTTTACGACGTTCCATGAAACGTCACTCGCCTCGTCAAACAGCAAGGGAATCTTGTTCGCGAACCTAAAAAGCAGGATCCTGCCTTCGGCTTGTATGGACTTCGTGCTCGCCAGGCCTATCTCGACGATGAATGGGAACCCGGCGTAGGTGTCGGGTTTCCTTTGTAGAGTTGTGACGAAGGCTGTTCCGTCATCTATCTGTTCTTGACTGACTCCTAGTTCCTTCTTTATCCCGGTCGCTAGCAGCTCCTCTCCTAAAGGGGAGAGGCATGTGGGGTCCGGGGCGAGAAAGTCCTCGTATGATTTCATCGCTTTGACAAGTTTGAGAACATCGTCGGGTCCCATATTCCGAGGCGTCTTCTTCTGACCTAGTCCTGCGTAATGGAGGAATTTTCTTGCGGTCGTCTCTCCGATTCTTTGGAAGTGGCTTCGGAGGAATTCCTGGAGGCTTTTTGCCTCGGTTATTTTCAGGAGTCTTTGGACGGTTTCTACATCGACTCCATGTGGATGTGGAGAGGTCTCGGTCGGCGCTTTCGGAACCTTGGTTGTTCCACGGACGAACTTGTAGAGTCGTCCTCTGGGATCTACGAATGTGATGTTGGCGTACGGAACGATGATCGCGGTCTGCTTCATGTATTCGAGTATCTTGGCCATGGCGCGGCTGTAGTCCGCCTCGGTCCGGAATTCCACGATCGTTCCGCGCCAGTGTGCCGGGTTCGAGCGCTGTTTGTGCTTGATGATCACGGGCTTGTTCTGTTGAATGTCGATCCGGATTTGATATTCGACTATTCTCTTCCTTGGGTTGTTGCTTGATGCGATCGTTGCCTCGCTATGGGTTGTTATCTGTCCATAGAGTAGGGCCATTTTGCCTCCGAGTCCGAAGGTGCCCCTGGTCTGCCGTAGCTTGTACTTAGATCCGTAGAGGACCTGTCCGAAGGCTGACGGGATAATATCGCCAGGAACCCCTATCCCATTGTCCTCTACTCTTACCACGTAGGTGCCGGGACCATCCACTGGACCGGACTCCAGGGAGACCCTGACGTAGATATCGGGGGGTATTCCGCCCGTTTCGCATGCGTCGAGAGAGTTTTCTACCAGTTCGCGGATGGTCGAGTATAATGCTCTAGAGGGGCTTGTGAAGCCCGCGATGTCACGGTTGCGATAGAAGAAGTCGGCTGCACTAATCTCCTGGAACGCTTCTTGGACGAGTGTCATGGTTTCTTGGCTTGTGCCTGTTGGCCTTCCCAGAGGCCCAGTGCCTTCTCCTTCTTCGCCTCGCTCTTCTTCCTTCGGAGGAATTTATAAACGGTCCCGTGCTGCCTGCCTTTGAGAAGCTTCTCGATGGCATCCTTGGCTGTGGAAACTGAGTCATAGCTTCCAATAATCGAAACCGTGTGCCCGCTTACCGATACTAGGGTTCCTGTCATCTCTTCAATTATCCTCCGAGTCTTTCCCTCTCTACCGATAATCCGACCATCAACGCGTCTAATCTCTGCCTCGTTCTTTCCGAAAATGTCATGAAGATCAAGAACATCCAATGTATTGTCCTCGTTTACGAGGCTGAGAGCTCGCTCCGGCGAGAAGCCCCTACCGATCGCGACAACAATGTCCTTCGCCCGCAATGCGTTGGATGGATCCTGGGTATCTTTCCTTAGTCTGATGTCCACCAACCCGGTTTCGCTATCGATGGTGAGATCTACGCCCATAGAGTTCTCGACTCGGGATTTTACCGTTCCCTTCGGTCCCACCAAAACGCCGATGCGATCCTTTGGAATTGAAGCGTTTACCCTTACTTCTGACATCAAGCCTTGGCCACCTTTTTGACGAATTCTTGAGGAGAGACGGTTTTTACCTTGAACTGGCTGAAGTAATGGTTCAAGTTTTCGATGTCTCGCTCGAGGAAGGCTTGTGCTTGCGGATGCTCCGTGGTGACCGCTTGACCGAAGTCGATCAGTACAGGATAACCATTTGGCACCATTATGTTGTATTCACTGAGATCTCCATGCACCAGTTTGGCCTTCCTGTAGAGCTGCTTGACGATCCCAAGAATCGCTTTGTACCAACCGGTCGGGGACGAGAGGGGCACGTCTCTGAGCAATGGTGCTGGCTTGCCGTCTTTCCCGATGAAGCTCAGGACGAGGACATTCTTTTCCACGGCTATTGGGGTTGGAACGTTGATTCCTGCTTCTTGGGCAAGTTGGAGGTTCTTGTATTCCTTGAGCGTCCACATGTCGACAATATCCGCGGTCGAATGCGGTATCTCCCTGAATCTCTGGTCGCCGACAAGATATTTGAGCCGGCCCTGTCGGAAGATGGCCGAGGTTGTGAGAAAGATCTTGATGGCCACCTCACCACCTTCGCCGTCGGTTCCTCGGTACACTCTGCTTTCTTTTCCGGACTTGATGACACCGTGAATCTCTTTCAGTTTTCCGGTGTTCAGTAGTCTTAGGACGGTCATTATCGTCCGTCGATCGAAGACCTCTTCGAGAGTGTCTAGGTTTTCGCTTCGTTTATTCTTCATTCGGGACTCTCGATCATAACGTACCTCTCGTTTGAGGAGCCGCTGATCAACTTTCTCTCTTGTCAAAAATATCTTGCCTGCCCTGCTTTGATCACGAGCCTTCAACTAGAATGTGGACGAACTCTTTTGATATCTGACTGACAATTAATTTTTCTTCTTCAAAGGAGAATCATCCGGGTTCTGCTCAGCTGCGATTGGTTTCGTCTGTAGTAGGTTAGCAATGGTATCCCGCTTCAAAGTAAAGGATGGCTTTTCAGGCAGGATACCCTCGGATCTGAGGGCCAACACTAGAATCAAAAGGGATGCGAACGCAATGTACTGAAGGTAATTGAAAGTCGTTGATGGTAGGATGCCTTGAAAGAGGAATTTTCCTTTGTCAATAGCCTTCAGAAGGAAAGCGTACGTAAACGCGCCTATTGCAACCCCGGAATTGTTCGCAGCGCCACCCATTATGATAATCACCCAAAAGGGAAACGTCCAATCTTGTCTTGACCAAGTGTCAGGCCCAACGGATTCGACGTAGAAAGTGAGAAGTGCACCTGCCATTCCACTAATAGCCGAGGCTACTACGATGACACGCTTCCTCATCGCAACGTCGTCTTTTCCAAGAGCCCGAGAAGCCACCTCATTGTCTCTAATCGCCCGAAGAGTTCTACCGAGCGGAGATCGAGCTATCTTCTCAAAATAAACGTAGACCGATACCGCGAAGAGAGTCACAACCCCAAGAATGACCACATCCCTCGTGCCAACTCCAGTATTTGCCCATCCAAAAAAATCAGGAATCTCAATCCCCTGAACTCCACCTATAACCGGTGGATAGCTCCGTAAGAATATCTGAAAGAACTGGGCCGAGGCCAGGAGTAACATACCCAGGTAGTCTTCTCTTAGCCTTATGGCTGGATAAGATGCAAGATAACCCAAGGCCGCGCCAATTCCAGCTGCAAGAGCAACTCCCAAAAGGAGAATCTCAACCGATAAAATCGGGTTAGCAGAGAGTGTGGCGTTTAGCTTGTTAATTATCAGTGGCACATTGTTGCTATAATCTCCGGAGACGTTTATCCCCACCAGGAGCGCTGACAGACGACCAGATACTGAGCCTGCAGCTGCCGCCCCACCTGCCACGAACATCGCCTTGCCAAAGTTGGGAATGCCAGAATAGCCCGCTTCCAAGTTAAGCGTCAGACTAACAACAAGATAAATCGCATAAATAATTAGCAGATCGACAGAGAACGTTACAATATCAGTTCCAAACAAGATTACGGATGGAACACTCAACAACTAATTCCCTCCTCTCAAACGAAGAAGACTCTTCAATTTGATCCATGGAAGCATTCGAGTCCATCGAAGTACTTTCCCGACTTTGATGGAAATGAGGCCTTCAGGCAAAACCAAGAGCGTGATGATCATAAAGATTAAAGGAATTCCTTTTTGGTATATCCCAACAGAGGAACCAAACACATCCACTCCCGCGGTCGTTATCAGGATCTCGCTAGCACCTATTATGACTCCTCCCAGTGCCGCACCGTAAATACTAGCCAACCCTCCGAGCACGCTAGAGGCGAAGATTTCGACGATGAGCTTTGATCCCACGTCTATTCCCCCCGGTAGCCAGAGAGAATAGTACGCACCCGACATGGCTGCAAACCCACCGGCTATGATCCAAGCAAAAATGTAGACGGCTTCGACATTTATTCCTAGGACCTTGGCCAGGGCTGGATTCTCTATAGATGCACGCATTGCAACGCCAAATTTGGTCTCCGTCAAAAGTGCAAACAAACACAATGTGGTCAGAACGAGAGAGTATGGGGCCGCGAACACTATCCCGGGGACCCCAAACAGAGAGAAGTCACCTGGTAGCTGGGGGAAGTTTGTAGCATAGATGATACGAAAGGCGGTGTACAGGTAGTCAGAATATAGACCAAAAACCCCGACAAACCCGATGTCGATTGCAAGCGTTGCAATCATTAGGCTGACTAGAGAAGATCCTCTTCTTGCCAAGATCCGAAGGATGCCAAGATACATCCCCGCAGAGCTCATGGAGCCCAGGAGGAACGCGAGCGGCAAGGCACCGTAGGGACTAATGCCGTAAAGGCTGTAGAGGGAAAGGGAGGAGTATATTCCTATAGTGACAAATGAACCATAGGCAAAGTTTGGAACTTTGGTGGTAAGGTACGTGAGGGTTAGCCCTATGGCCATCAAACCGAAGAGAGACGAGTAGACGATTGAACTAGTTATTATCGGATCTATCAATTCCTGGAATCTCCGACCACCACTCTCAAACCCAAATATAGCTTATATTGATGCCCTACGCATCTCCATTGAAATGCAACCTCAAGCACAAGCACAAAGTGGACCTTCGAAAAGAACAGTTTCACTCGTCATCGCAATCATTTTGCTCCTCGTGGGAATCGGAGCAGGCACAGCTATCGGTTACTTCGGAGCCCCTCGCTCCACCGGCGATTTGGCGCTTTGCACTTCCGGACAAACCATAACCATCGGAGAACTCCTCGATTTGAGCAAGGACCTGTCTAGCCAGGGCAAACGGGCCCAGGCGTCATCGGACCTCGCAATCAAGGACATCAATTCATTTCTTTCTTCGACAGGATGCAGTCTCAGGTTCAAGAATGCCGTCACTGACTATGCCTTAGACAACCAACAGGCCCTAACAGCTCTAACGAACTTCGGGGCGTCGGGGGTCAAAGCGGTAGTCGGGCCGTTGAACAGCGGAGCAGCCCAATTTATCTTAGGTTATGCGAACTCGCACAACATCGTAATGATCAGCCCGTCGTCAACCGCTCCCCAGCTTGGGATCGCGAACGACTATCTGTTCAGAACCGCACCAAATGACGCTAATCAGGGCCACGCGGATGCCAGAATGATGATAGACAGAGGAGCGAAAGCACTCATCATCCTTGCCAGACAAGACCTGTACGGCCAAGGGCTGGCAAACGCAACTTCGAGCTTCTTTTCATACCTCGGAGGTACGAACGCGAAGGTCATTGACACAATATACTATCCAACGGACACCACCGACTTTTCAACGTATGTTAGCACGTTGAACACTGACTTCAGCAACAATGTAGCGACTTACGGTGCAGGTGGTATAGCGATAGACGTCATTGCCTTCGAAGAATTCGGATCTCTGATACTCAAAGCCAAGAGCAACTACAACAGTGCTTTTCCATGGTCGACACTTCCTTGGTTTGGAACGGACGGAGAATCCCAAGACTCGGTGATTGTCAATGCGACTTATGGCTCTCTTGTTTCACAGGTGAAATTGCCTTCCACGCTATATGCGCAGTCGAATAATACCAAGACAATAGCTCTATACAATGCTTTCAAAGCCGCCAACCCAAGCTTGATCTGTGATTCCTACTGCCTCGGAGCATACGATGACACATGGCTCGCGGCGCTGGCCACCCTCCAAGCAGGGGTAAACGACGGCGCTAAGATACAAGCTTCAATGCTGACGGTGGCTGCAAATTACTATGGCGTACAGGGATGGGACGGCATGCAACCAACCGGGGACCTGATACCAACTCAATACCAAATCTGGAAAGTTGTGAGCTCTAGTTGGGTCCTTGCCGGCACGTGGGTACCCGCCTTGCCTAGCGCCGCCCAAAACACCGACACCTTGACATGGTCGAATGCCCCGTAGACGTCCAAAACCCCTCTCTTCTTCTTTTTTGATATTCTGCCCATGGCTTCGAACATTCTGTCCGTGCAAAGCATAACCAAGTCATTCGGTAGTCTCCATGCTTTGGACGGCGTTTCCCTAGACGTAGTGCAGGAAAGGGTCAGCATTCTGATTGGCCCGAACGGCTCTGGAAAGACCACTCTGATCAACGTCATTAGTGGGCTCTACAAGGCCGATTCGGGGAAAGTCCTCTTCGAAAGTCAAGATGTTACGGGCTATCCACCCTTTAGGTTGTACAAGTTGGGAATCGGGAGAACGTTCCAGATCCCAGCACTCTTTTGGAAGCTTACAGTGTTGGAAAACCTGCTGGTTGCGGAGAAGAACAATCCGGGCGAGTCATTTCTTAGATCTATTATTGGCCGTTCTTGGAAGGACAGCGAAACCCGCGCCATCGAAAAAGCTGCAAGAGTTCTTGAACTTCTCGGATTATCAACCTTGTGGGACAAACCAGCCAATACTCTCAGCGGTGGGCAGATGAAGCTAGTTGAAATCGGGAGAGCCTTGATGTCAGGCGCCAAGCTTCTATTGCTAGATGAACCCGTATCAGGGGTGAATCCAACCCTCGCCCATGAGATATTCTCAAGAATTCTGAAGCTTCGAGATGAGTTGGGTTTGACATTCTTCATCGTTGAACATAGATTAGATGTCGCGCTGAAATACGTTGATGAAATGTTTGTAATGGCTCTCGGAAAGCTCATTGTTTCCGGAACCCCTGACGAAGTAATGAATGACAAGAGGGTTATCGAAGCATATCTAGGCAATTGATTTGCTAGAGGTTAACGGGGTATCTGCCGGATACGGGAATGTCCACATTCTCGACCAAGTGTCGATTGAGGCCAAGCCAAATCAGATCACTGTTATAGTAGGCCCTAACGGTTCTGGGAAAAGCACTCTCCTCAAAACAATTGCTGGGCTCACCAAGATCTATAGCGGCTCGATTTCGCTGGACGGAAAGATGATATCAGGTCTCCCTCCGCATCAAATAGCGCGCCTGGGAATTGCATATTTACCTCAGATCGAGAGCACGTTCACACATCTAACGGTCGCCGAAAATTTCAAGATGGCCAGTTATACAGTCGGTCGCCTAGAATACGAGGAAAGGCTCGCGAGGGCGTTCGACGTTTTTCCGAAGCTCTCTGTCTACATGAATTCAAAGGTTTCAAACCTGAGCGGAGGGGAAAGACAAATGGTTGCGATGACTATGGCGCTTCTTAGAAAACCCAATACAATCATGTTCGACGAACCAACCGCTAATCTAGCTCCGATTGTTGCAACTCAAGTCCTCAATACCATCTCGTATCTTTCGAAGGGATCGGACACAACGATTCTATTGGTCGAACAGAATGCTACCAGGGCACTCCAAATCGGTCAATATGCGTACTTATTTGTTAGCGGAAGACTCGCTTTTCGAGGCACAAGCAAGGAATTGCTGGAGCACAAAGAACTCGGACGCCTTTACCTCGGCGTCAATGTTTTGCCAGAGACCCAAAGTGGCGTTGACAGAGAAGCTCCGACGGCTCGGCCGAACGACGACGGGCCCTAAGACAACTAGGGTTGGATCTCAAGTCTTCTCTTGTATCGTGAAGGGTTTCCCTTCCCTCAAGACTTTGTCCGGTGTTTGCTTCTGCCATTTTGCGAGCCAGGCCAGTTCAGGCTTTCTCTCCCTCAAGTCATCTGGCAGAAGTTGTGGAATCTCGTCCATTATTGGATACCATCTCATGCACTCCTGGCATACGAGCATACCTTCCACAATCTCCTCCCTCTCCACAAACACGTGCAGATCAAGAGGGTAATGTTTGTCCATTGGGCAGGCCAATATATCCAACAAACGTTTCTTCAATCTTCGAGCCCTACGGTGATTGAGTATCAACCGATGGATAAAGCCTAGCGTGCCTTCCCGTGAGACAAAGCTGCTATCTCGGGGTTTTGCAATTCCATAACTCGCTGGGTCCTTCCTGACTCGAGGGCCGCATCGCAGATCTTGATCGCCTCAATGGCATCCTTTCCTGAGGGACTTGGTTCCAAGTCTTCCCGAACGGTTCTGATGTAGTTCTCAAGCTCCAATCTGAGTGGCTCGTCCCAGTTCACGGTTGGTTTGACAGTCTTCTCCGAATCATCCACCGAAATCTCCTGACTAATGTAGTCCAAGTTAATCGTCGCCTCGCTTCCAGTGATGATCAAAGTCCTGACCTTTCTAGGAGTCAGCCAATTAGCATCAATAAAACCGGTGGTGCCATGATCAAATCGCAACATGATCTCGGCGTAGTCCTCGAATGAGTGTTTCAACGATCCGGTCTGGGCATAAACAAGTGTTACCTCCTTTCGCAAGAGGAATCGCATGATGTCAATGTCGTGAATTGCTGTGTCTTTGACCACTCCGACGTCTCCGATCCTAACCGGCCAACGGGTCACTCGGCGTCCCGTCGCAAGGATCACCTCTCCAGCTTCATTACGCTCAAGCATTTCTTTCACTAAGCCAACGCCTGGATTGAACCGTTCAATGAATCCAACCAAGAGCTTTCGCCCGGCCTTGCCGGCGGTCTTCACAAGTTTCTCGGCTTGATCTCTGTTGCCAGTCATTGGCTTCTCCACTAGAAGGTGTTTCCCCTCCTCCAGTGTTCTGGAAGCGACCTCAAAGTGAGTGTGCGTAGGTGTACAAATGGTCACCGCTTCCAATCCAGGCAATTGAAGGAACCTCTCCAGATTGGAGTACCAAGGAATGCCATATTTCGACCCGACCTCCCTGGCTCGTTTCTCGTTGAGATCACAAATCCCTAGCAAGCGACAACTTTCATTTTGCTGCCGTAGGACTCTGACCTGGTTCTCGCCCCAGAAGCCAGTACCTACTACTCCAAGGCCGACCTGTCTCAAGTATTGACGTTGCCTCTTCCAATCGACGTATAGAAGAGGCCAGATCGCTCGACATTTGAAGCTTCCATAACTCTCGACAAGTCACAAATTACTGCCGGCCGATCCATCTCAACAGCCAGCTTCTGAGGCGTCAAAATACAACTCTCTCGGTAAGAGGGCTTCAAAGCAATTATCACGCACTGAGCCTTCTGGACAGCTCTCGTGAGATCCGGTTCCACCTTCAACCTCAACCCCTCACCGACCACGACATTATTCAACCCTAGATTAGTGTCACCTGGATAGACCGATACGACAGCTCCTCTCCTTACCAGTGCACGTATGATTTCAGAGTCGCCAAACTTGTTCACCCGATCAATTCCGAGTCCCTCAACGCCCAATATTGCAATTCTAGACCGTCGCATCCTCCTACCGCACTGGGCCAGAGCGTCTTTCACGGTAGCAAGGACCTGTTGCGGAGCCTCTTCGTTAATTCGTCCAGCCGTCCGCACCAATTGAGGCCTATTCTTCTTACCAAGACTTTCCAAGAAAATTCTGCTAGCGACCAAGTCGTTGCCAGAAGCTGGGCTTGGTCCTCCAAACCCTCCGGTCGTTGTCTTCAGGGAAACCTTCATAACACTGGAAAACTCAATGCCGCGGCTCATACACATTTGAGCCAGCTCAAGTTCAAGAGCCCTCACTACCTCTCTGTAAATTGGAGCGCAAAGCCCGCCTGCCTCGGCAGTCTCAAGCGTAGAGGTTACGGTCAATGAAGGAAACATGGAGAGCATAACTTCCTGAACTCGTTGCAGATGCTCCGGGCCAAGCCCAGCAATCAACTTAGGACTCTCTCGGAAACCCCGGACACTTTCACCGCTCCAAAGCAACGGGACATAGCACAAGCCGATTTCCTCCCCAACTCCATACCCACCGTGCTTCTCCAAAATCGGCTTCAGCCGATTGAATGTAAATGATGGAGAGCATAGCCCACTATAGACAAGAGTCTGTCCTTTCCTCAACGTAGCTGCTAACTGACGGACCTGCCGCTCTACCCTCATACCGTTGGATGCATCGTCCGCGTGTTCGGTAAGGAAGCATAGACTCAAGTCGGGAGGTTGAAGTTCGTCAGTCGAACTCATCTTCTTGACTGCCCCTGAACGTGTGTGGATCTGTAGAAGTCGAGCTACCTCTTCGGTCCCACGCACTGACCTCTGATCTCCGGAGTCAGACCCGAGTGTTCCGATGAGATTGTTCGGATTTCCCGTCTCTGCTAACAGGACAGAGATCAGGATTGCCTCCGGATTATCTCCGATTATGGTAATGCTTCTTTCTTTCGCTATCATCATAGAGTGTCTCTAGTTAATGCATCTACCTGAAGTGTGAAAACCCCGATTGCAATGAAGGGTGGGTTAACGCTATTGTCACGTTATTATGAGAATCCTGTCTAGATTCCGGCCGAGTCTTGCTAGGGTCACCGAACACATAGGATCGTACAAGAGTATGAATGGAGTCTCTCCGGCAAGGTTTCGTTCGAATTGTCGCGCTGGATCATTGCACTATTTATCTACCTTCTGGCAGCAAGTCCCTCTTGGCAGGGAAGAGCGTATTGAGTAATTGAGAGTCTGGATTGACAGTCTCACTCCAAAACAGGGACTCTTCTTCGCACCAATCCATGATCTCCTCCGAGATCAAGGGCATAGCGTACTAGTCACAACGAGGACCTATCGAGAATCAGAACAGACCCTCCATCGTCTGCGCGTCCCGTACCGTGTCATTGGAAAACATGGCGGCGGTGCGCCGATTGGGAAGCTCTTGGCAAGCGGCGAGAGGATCGTAAGTCTTGCTAGACTGATTGACAAGTGGAAACCTGACGTCGCGGCGTCGTTCTCATCGGTGGAAGCGTCTCGGGTCGCATTCGGTCTGGGCATCCCGCACGTTGCCTCAAATGACTCCCCCCACTCATGGATGGTCGCGCGGCTAACGATTCCGATCTCGGCATACGTCTGTTCCCCCTGGATATTCAAGAAGAAGACTTGGTCAGAGCTCGGAGCACCAAGAGAGCGCATCGTCACCTACAGAGCATTAGACCCGGCAGCGTGGTTGAAGCGACACAAGTCAGATCCGAGAATCCTGAATAAGCTGGGACTTGATCCCGAACAACCCGTCGTGGTCCTCCGTACCGAGGAAGCTTTCGCTTCTTACCTGATGGGACGCTCGAGCGACAGCAGGCCCGTAGTCGGGCCCGTCATAGCTAACCTCCTCAGAAAGGACAAGGAACTCCAGATTCTAGTCTCGACACGTTACGGACAGCAAGCCCCGGTCCTCCGTAGACGTTTCGGCACAAGGATTATCGTCCTAGACCAGATAATCGACGCGGCCAGCCTCCTCTCCCGTACGGACGTTTTCGTAGGCTCCGGCGGGACAATGACAGTAGAGGCCGCCCTGCTCGGCGTCCCCGCTATCTCATGCTTCCCTGGTCCAAAGCCACTCTACATCAGATATTTGGAAAGAAAGCGACTGGTCAAGACAATTAAGTCCCCAAGCAAGATAACGAAGGAAGTGTTAGAAATACTGCGCAATGACAAGAGACGGGAGGACCAGAGAAGGAGGGGCAAAAAACTCCTCGCCTGGATGGAAGACCCAACCGAGAAACTTCTCGATACCCTGAAAAGGGCGCAAGGTAAATGGGAGTTGAACTAATGAGAAGAAATGACGAGCTCATTCAATCGAAAATCAACTCGCGAAAGGCGAAGGTCTGTATTGTAGGCCTCGGCTATGTCGGCGTCCCGCTGGCAGTGGCATCTGCCAAAGCCGGCTTCGACGTCATAGGCGTGGACGTGGATGAGTCCAAAGTAGCCAGCATAAACAAAGGCGTTTCTCACGTGGAGGATCCTTACAGTGAGAAACTACTTCCGGATCTAGTTAGTAAAGGCAAGATTAGAGCAACGACTCGCCTGGTCGAGGGAGCGAAGGACGCTGACGTAGTAGTAATCTGTGTCCAAACCCCCTTGGATAAGAAGGGCATTCCTGATCTCTCGTTTGTCAAAAAAGTCACACAAGGCCTCTCTAGATTACTTTCCAATTACAAACTCATCATACTCGAAAGCACAAGCTATCCAGGCACCACGCAAGAGGTCGTCTTCCCAATCCTCAAGCGAGGCAAAGGCAGGACAAGTCGAGGATTCGGCCTAGTATACTCGCCAGAGAGAATTGATTATGGGAATCCAAAATATAACGTATCCAAAATTCCTAAGGTCGTTGGTGGGATGGACGATGAGTCTACAATGCTCGGAGCTAGCTTTTACGGGTCTATCCTAGAGGCCCCAGTCTTCAAGGTCAGCAGCCCATCGGTAGCCGAAGCTTCCAAGATGCTTGAGAACATCTTTCGCTACGTGAACATAGCGCTCGTCAACGAACTCGCCGTCTTGCACGAGAAGCTTGGAGTCGATTTCGTCGAGACCATCCAAGCCGCTACAACGAAGCCATTTGGCTTCATGCCCCATTATCCTGGACCTGGCGTAGGCGGTCATTGTATACCCAAGGACCCGTTCTACTTAGTCTACAAAGCGAAGAAGGTCGGAATGAATCTGCGGTTGGTCGCCACGGCGAAGACCGTCAACACAATGATGCCACGCCACGTCGTAGAGCGTCTAGACAACGCTCTGAAGAGACAAGGGAAAAAACTCGACAAATCTACAGTGTCACTCTGGGGGCTTGCTTACAAGGGCCAGGTAAGGGACACGAGGCGCAGCCCAGCCGTCGACATATTGAAGCTGCTTAGACACAGAAAAGCAACTGTGAGGCCTTATGATCCATACGTACGTTCTGTTCGCTTGGGCACGACAGCGATCGAATCCACACGGTCAATCGAAGAATCCGTTCAGGACGCGGATTGCATATTGATCGCTACAGCCCACAAAGCATTCGGTCGCGTGGACCTGCGAAAACTTGCAGGAAGGATGAAACGGGACCCCCTGATGTTCGACTCGAGAAACATGCTCTCCAGAACTTCATGCGAAGCTGCGGGTTTCAAATATCTGGGAACCGGGAGACCCTAGAATGGCGGGACGTGCCCAGCAGTTGAGAAGACTCATTCGAGCCTTCGAAAGAGGCTCTGCATAAACGGAATCGGAACCGGCTTACCGGTTCTGCTCGTCTCGTAGTAGGTCTTGCACTTGTCGCATTGCCAGACTTCCATGTCTCTTATCTGAGCTGGAGCTCCGGCCTCAAAATCCTCTTGGACAATGTATCTGCCATTAAAGTCGAGCTGGAGATCGCACTTCGGACACTTCAACGGTCGACATACTCATTGGATTCAGTCGTTATGCTCGCTCAGAAATCGATCGGCGTCCATTGCCGCCTTGCACCCGTCAGCAGCCGCCGTCACTGCTTGTCTGTATTTGTGATCTCGTACGTCCCCTGCCGCGAAAACCCCAGCAATATTCGTTTCAGTTTCAGCTTTCGTCCGGATGTATCCCCTGTCGTCTAGATGTAGTTGGGCCTTGAATATCTCGGTGTTCGGTTGATATCCAATCGCCACAAACAAACCGTCCGTTTTCAAAACGCTCTCTTTGCCGGTCTTCAAGTTTAGTGTTTTCACTCCGGTCACCTTGTCGAGCCCTAACACCTCTTCTACGACAGAATCCAGGAGAAAATCGATCTTGGGATTCTTCATCGCTCGTTCCTTCATAATACCGCTAGCCCTCAATGTGTCGCGTCGGTGGACAACAGTGACATGCCTAACAACGTTCGCGAGAAATGTTGCCTCTTCCATTGCAGTGTCTCCGCCACCTACGACGACGACGTTCTTCTCCTTGAAGAAATATCCATCACATGTGGCGCATGTAGACACTCCTTTGCCCCTAAATTTAGTCTCAGAGGCTATCCCCAGCCACTTGGCTAGCGCCCCTGTGGCGACAATAACGGCACGTCCGCTATGCGTTTTTCCGGAGACAGTCACTGTGAAAGGTCGATTCCTGAAGTCAACCGCGGTAGCATCGTCGAAGATGATGTCTGGTCCGAACCTTTCAGCCTGCTTCCTCATCCTCTCCATAAGCTCAGGACCGAGAACACCGTCAGGAAATCCTGGAAAATTCTCTACATCAGAGGTTATCATCAGCTGACCGCCGGAAAGGGAGCCACCAATTAGTAGGGTCTTCCTTCCTGCACGGCAGGCGTAGATGGCGGCGGTATACCCGGCGGCGCCAGAGCCGATAACTATCACGTCGTAGACTGTCATGATGCGTTGTACCTAACGATAGGGCTCAAGGGCTGATTTATGATTATTTCCAGTCGGTCGCAATCGATTCCATATAGCATTAAGGCTTAACTATCCTCCGACGGTTTGGCCGGTTTCTTGAGGAGATTGCCTTATGATAGAATTCAAGGGGCTGAAAATTTCTTGGCTCGGCCACGACTCTTTCGTGATCAGAAATGGGAAGACGGTCGCCATCGATCCCTTCAAGATTAAGGGACGACATGGCCCGGCTGATATCTTGCTAATTACTCATGAGCATTTCGACCATTGCTCACCAGATGATGTTAAGAAAATGACGTCAAACAAGACGGTCATTCTTGCGACCCCGGCGTGCAAGGCTGAACTTGCTAAAGCCAAGATCGGCGAGGTTCGGACCATTAAACCAGGCGACAAGCTACGACTCGACGGAGTCTCCATAGAGGCGGTTCCCGCATACAACCTGAACAAGTTCCGAGAACCGGGCAAGGTCTTCCATCCACGGGAAGATCAGAAGTTAGGATACATTGTCGAGATCGAAGGTGTGCGTGTATACCATGCTGGCGATACTGATGCTATCCCAGAAATGAGCGGGTTGAAGACTGACGTCGCCCTGCTACCTGTAAGCGGTACCTACGTAATGACTCCTGAGGAGGCTGCGGAGGCGGCCGGCCTCGTCAATCCCTCGCTCGCGATACCCATGCACTATGGCACTATTGTCGGCTCAGAAAAGGACGCTGTTAAATTCAAGGAACTCGCACGGTGCGACGTCGAAATCCTCCAGCCTGAATAGAGTATTCGAATTCCAGCAAGAGAAGACCGAGAACAGCTATTCTTTTCCTAGTACCGAGCCCTGATAGCCCGTCTCAATCATTTTCCGGGGCTAGTGCAACACAGACTTGGATGGCACCGTGACAATCGAGATTTCCTCGTAGTTGCGGAAACCCTACATTCTCAATACTTGAACATGCGGTATTCCGTTTATCTGGATTACGGCATCAGGATGGACGAGGCCTCGGCTGATAGCGGCGCTGACGATGTGATGGCCGGCCAGATTCATCATCTCCGCCGGAGCTAGAATTGCCAGAGCCTCTTCCAAACCGATTGCGGTTTTCCCAAAAAATTGTGGCTCGACCGACAGTTTCAATTTTCCCTCTCGGAATGTTTTTCCAAGGAGTTCCTCGTCACAGCACGCTACTAATGTGCCCTTCTCAGTCGTGTACCGTTGGAGGTAAACGAGAGGCATCTGATTCCATCAGATCATGTGGTGAGGATTGAGGACCTAGCGCCACATGCTTCGCAAACTAGGAAGGAAAGGCGCTCCTTTTTCTCGACCCTTGTGTCAGGACGCTTACACACTGGACATATGACGAATCGGTTAGAATATACTCCTATGAGCCGATTGACTGTGTCTCGGGAGAACCGACCCTGGAAGTAACCCTTCCCGCCCTCGAAAGATCCCGCCGTTGCCATCTCCTTCGCAAGATACTTCAAGACATGTTGCGGGTCGCGGTTTAATCGGTCCACTATCTCAGCGAAATTGTGGACTATTGTTCTCGCCCCGATTACTGAGACCGATGCTATAGGGATCTCAAACCGCTCACCAGACGACTCGCGATTAGTTATGTTTGCCATAGCTCGATCGAGCAATGCGTCATACGCCTCTACCAAACCTAGTTCTCTTCCCAGCTGAATAGCATCGCCAGCTCCTATTATTTCGTTCGCTCACCCAACCGGAAACCCTTATGAGACTATAAGTCCCAGGAAATTCAGAGGGGAGGTCTGGCGAGAGACTGGGGCGATGGACGGTATGTGCGGCATGGCCTTATGTCAATGACAGACCACACCTAGGAACATTCATTCACCTCTTATCGGCAGACGTTTACGCCAGGTATCTTAGAACAGTTGGAGAAGACGTCGTTGTTGTGAGCGGTAGCGACGAACATGGAACAGCGATCGAAGTAGAAGCAATCCGCCAAGGAATCACCCCTTTCAGACTGTCAACCCGAAACCACAGAGTGATCAAGCGACTCCTCAAAGCCATGAACGTCAATTTCTCCAACTACACACGAACTGAGAACAAGGTTCACATCCAATTCGTTAGAGGATTCTACAACCAGATCGAGTCGAACGGATACGTCTACGACCGAGTGCTAAAGTTACCCTACTGCGAGTTCGACAAACGGTTTCTGCCGGACAGATTCGTAGAGGGAGAATGCCCATACTGCCACTTTCCTAAGGCAAGGGGAGATCAATGCGACAATTGCTCTCGCGTCCTAGATCCAACCGATCTGATCAACCCCTATTGCGTAATATGTCATCGCACACCGGTGATAAGGGAATCAAGACACTGGTTCTTTGATCTCCCAAAGCTAGAAGGACCTCTGAAAGAGTACGTAGAAAGTAACAAGAACTTTCCGGATAACGCAAGAAACTTCAGCCTTAGTTGGCTGAAGGAGGGACTCAAACCCCGATCCCTTACAAGGGATAATCGTTGGGGAATCCCAGCTCCCTTCAAGGGCGCGGAGGGAAAAACAATCTATGTATGGATGGAGGCTGTCCTCGGTTATGTTTCCGCAACGAAAGAGTGGACGAAAAAGAACGGAAGACCAGGCTTGTGGAAGAAATTCTGGTTAGATCCAAAAAGCCGTAATATCCATTTCATTGGTAAGGACAACATACCATTTCATACGATAGTATTCCCCGGCCTGTTGATGGCAACTGGCGACTCCTACAATCTTCCTTGGCAGGTTTCGTCAACAGAGTTTTTCTTATTTGACGGCGAAAAATTTTCGAAAAGCAGGGGCATTGGAGTGTGGATGGACGAGGCTCTGGAACTCGAAAGTTCGGAATATTGGCGATATGCTCTGATGAGTCTCCGCCCGGAGTTGAAAGACACGAATTTCACATTGGAAGAGTTCGAGCGAAAGGTGAACACTGAGCTTAACGATGTGGTAGGCAACTTTGTGCATAGGACTCTCTCATTCATTCAGACAAACTTCGACGGAAAGGTTCCAGAGTTCGACCCTCTCTTCGAGTCCGCATCAATAGCGACCATCAATAGCTATCGTAAGCGAGTCGCCAAGAGTCTTGAGGACTACCGCTTGAAAGAAGGGATAGAGAATGTTGTAGACCTTGCTCGAGAAGGGAATCGTTACTTGAACGACCGGGAACCTTGGCGAAAGATCAAGACGGACAAGCACGCAGCTGCGCAAGCACTAGGAACGGCCGTCCAATTCTTGGCGGCAATCGGTGATTTAGTCTACCCCTTCTTGCCTGAAACATCCAAGAAAATTAGGGCCAGCATTAACAGGCGGGGGATTCCCGATTGGTCACAGAGTACCCTGGGTTTTGTGAAACCCGGGACGCGAATCAGATCCTTGGCTCCCCTTTTCCATAAAGTATCGTCGAAGGACCTGAGGGACAAGCTCGACAAAATGAGGACAAGGAAACCAGTTGAAGCTTAAGATTGACTTACACGTTCACACCTCAAGGTCCTCCGACGCTTTCACCAGTTTGAACCAGTTAGGCCCGAGTTGCAAAAGGGCAGGTATAGATGGCATCGCGATAACAGAGCATAATCAGGTGACAGACATTCTCCCATCGGAAATTATCGCCTTAAAGGGCATAGAGGTTTCGAGTAAGGTTGGGCATGTCATTGGACTTGGAATTTGCGAGCCGATCGAAAGAGGGCTGTCTCCCGAAGAGACGATCATCAAGATCCGAGCTCAGGGAGGTGTAGCCTTACTGCCGCATCCCTATGACCTGTTCCGCCCCAATGTCAGGCCTGAAAGATTGAAGGTGATGCCTGATGCTATCGAGGTTCTCAACGCTGCCAGCCTCTTCGCAAGAGTAGCATGGCCACCAGCGAAGGAATTTGCAGAGAAGAGGAGGATTGCACAGGTTGCAGGTAGCGACTCTCACATCCCCCAGACAATTGGAAGAGCCTACACCGTGATTGAGGCTAACTCACCCGACGAAGAATCAATCCTAGACGCCATACGGTCTGGCAGAACACAACCAGTCGGAAGGCAAGTAAGCATCGGAGAAAGGACCAGAAAGATTGTTCTTAATGTCCGACGATCTTTCTAGGGTCTCTCCAACTGGTAGAGTTGCAGAGGGAGAGGCACCTCAAGGTTTCCTGTAGGCTGTTCGTACTCCACATCATACAGGTCGGTTAGGAGTTCTACAAAAGACCCTAACGATGATTCGTAATCATAACCCGTTAGCAACAGGCACAATGTAGGGGCGGACGCTTTTACCGTGCTTGCGTACACAAAACCTAGTGTCCGCCCAGTCAATGATGAGAGCGTGTCGTAGGCACGGGCTGCTTGGGAAGCACCGATTGGTACCGGGCCTGTATACAGTAGCACTGCGCCCTGGGCCCTCGAAAGTGAAAGATTCGATGAAGGGGTTCTAACTGTCTCAAGAATTGCGGTGCTCAAACTCTCTTCCGGCCTCATATGATGGGTGTAAACACCGGATAGCGGACCCAACATTAGTATTCGGAGAATATTCTTCGTTATGTTCGACTCCAGACTAGAGAGCGCCTCAGTAAGGCTGCGGACCGCCGCGACAGCGGTCAAATCTGCCAGCCTCCCATTAACTCCCTCGCTCCCATCAAGACTCATTGCATTGTCCACCACCACTGTGCAGTCGCAAGCATCGGCCATTTTCTTCAAGCCCCGAAGTGCGATGAACCTCCTTTCACGCTCATGGGTAAACGGCAGAGCAACAACGGCGACAACGGGCTTGACTTGTGTTCTGGCCCATTGGGCAACTAGAGGAGCGGCGGCGGTACCGGTTCCCCCGCCAAAACCTACTAGGATTATGGTAATGTCCGACGCTCCGACGAAAGACGTTACCCGATGAGCCGACAATTGAAGGGCTCTACGTCCCACGGAAACGCTGCCAAAGACCCCCTTCCCGTCGACGATATCCTCGCCGAGTAGGACTTTGTTACTCGCCAGCGATCGAGACAATTGGCCCTTGTCCGTGTTCACTGCGACGCACTGTTCCGGGCCTATTCCGCCGTTGCCGATGACGTTGCCGAGGAGCTTGTTACCTGCACCTCCTATTCCAACGATTGAGATTCTCGGACTCGGATTTTGATCAGATCGAATATGACTCAATTCTTCTTCTGACAAGGCTCTCATCCCTCCGCTAGGATAGAAGATATATCTTTCAATAGCCGTAGCGTATAGCGGCGGTACTACGAAGACGCGCCAACTATCCGTTAGTATAAAGGACTTCCCATTAGTGGCCCTTCTCAGCGTGTCAAGTTTCGTCACAATTTGCGAGCGAGAGGACGTTCGTGCGTGTCAAGATAGAGCGTCATCTCTTCATCGCGGGGGTATCCCACCGAAGTCTGATCGTCTTTGGATGTGACGCTTTCACCTCATCTATCCTTCTTACGGAGGTTTTGTGTGGGGCACTCTTCACTATCTCTGGATTGGATTCAGCTTCTGAGGCGGCGGATATTATGGCGGCGGCAAGAGCATCCAAGTCTTCCAGACTCTCGGTCTCGGGTGCTTCAATCATCATTGCTTCTTCCACGATCTGAGGAAAGTAAATAGTTGGAGAGTGAATGCCGAAGTCGAGTATTCTTTTTGCGATATCTATTCCCCGTACTCCTGTCTTTTCCACAAGTCGCTTCGCGCTTATGACAAATTCATGTTTCCTTCTCTTAGTATAGGGCATGTCAAAGTATCCGCTGGACAGAATTTTAGTCAGTAGATAATTTGTATTCAGAACCGCTGTTTCGGCCACGGTCTCGAGTCCTCGTATTCCGAGGCTGATTATGTAGGCATACGCTCTAACTAGTACCGCGATGTTCCCGTTGAAGGATCTGATCTTTCCGATGGATTGGTCTACGTCGTAGTCGAAAAAGTATTTCTTGCCATTGTAGCCGACTAAGGGAATCGGGAGGAATCGTTCGAGTCGCTTGATAACACCGACTGGCCCAGCACCCGGTCCTCCTCCGCCGTGGGGTGTTGCGAATGTTTTGTGAATGTTCAAATGGACGATGTCAAATCCCATATCTCCAGGCCTCACCTTCCCGAGTATGGCGTTGAGGTTGGCACCGTCATAGTAGAGTAGACCGCCTGCTTCGTGGACTATCTTTGCTATTTCTAAGATGTTCTTCTCAAAGATGCCAAGTGTGTTCGGGTTCGTTATCATTAAGCCCGCCGTCTTGGGTCCGACTGCTTCTCGTAGAGCATTGAGGTCAACCATCCCTTCACTATCTGATGGGATTACGACTACTTTGAATCCAGCCATTGCTGCACTGGCAGGGTTGGTTCCGTGGGCCGAATCTGGTATGAGCATTTCCTGACGGTCTTGGAGGTGCCCTTGTTCTTGGTGGAAGGCTCGAATGATTAGCACGCCGGTGAGCTCGCCTTGAGCACCGGCGGCTGGTTGGAGTGTTATCTTGCTCATTCCGGTTATTTCTGCGAGGTTCTGTGAGAGATTGTAGAGTAGGGCTAGAATCCCTTGAACGGTCGATTCCTCTTGCTCAGGATGCAGTTTCTCAAGTTTATGTGTTTGAACGGCGGCCTCCGCGATTTTTGGGTTGTATTTCATGGTGCAACTTCCAAGCGGGTATGTTCCTAGATCCACTGCGTAGGTCTCTTGGGAGAGTCGAGTGAAGTGTCGGATCACTTCGGGCTCTGACACTTCGGGCAGTTTCGCAAGCGATTCTCTTACTAGCGCTCTTGGGAGATTGGAACTTGACCTTCGTCCGATTGCCCTCTTCTCTTCTTCACTGGGTTGTGGGGGGCGATGACCTATCTTACCAGGTTTTGATCTCTCGATTATCAGAGGCTCGTCCCACGATGCTTGGTGGAAAACCGTTGCTCAGATTCCTCCGAGGATTTCTTTCAGTTTCTCTGAAAGTTGATCGATGGATTCCTGGCTCGTCATCTCCGTAACGCAAAGCAGGGAACTCTCGCCCAAATCTGGAAACTCATCACTTAGCACTTTGCCTCCATGGATCCCTTCTGAGAGGAGGCGACGGTTAACCTCGGACGCTTTAGATCGGTTGAAGCCCACAACGAACTCTTGATAGAAGTGACTCTTGAAGAGTGGTGCTGTCAAGCCGGGTACTTCTGAAAGTTTCATCATTGCGTATTCGGTCTTGGTCTTTATCGTCTCGAATAATTGCTTCAGTCCATGGGGTCCTAGCAGGGACAAGTAGACGGCCGCACCGATGGCAAGAAGTGCCTCGTTGGTACAAATGTTAGATGTTGCGCGTTCTCTTCGAATGTGTTGCTCCCTTGTTTGCAGAACCATGCTATAGGCAGGGCTCTTCCCATCTAGAGTTGTTGTCTTTCCAATGATGCGTCCTGGCAGCTGACGGACAAGGGTCTCCCCTCTGCACCCGATGATGCCCAAAAGGGGTCCACCATAATTCATTTCTGTTGATATTGATTGGCCCTCGGCTACTGCAATGTCTGCATTGTAGTCTCCGGGGCCTTTCAGGCCGCCCAGCGAAATGGGATCGAATGCCACGATTGCAAGAGCACCTTGTGAATGGCATTTATCCGGTAACCTTGTGGCCTCGGGGTCCAAGGTGCCGAAGAATGAGGGCACTTCGTAGTAGAGCGCTGCTGTTGCATTGTCAAGTTTTGATTCAAGGTCTCCCATGTCGAGGCTGCCCGTCTCCTTGTCATAATCTACTCTTTCAATGCTGATCCCGCTCGGCTCAGAATAATTCCGAAGGACAGAAAGCCGGTCTGGGTGAAGACTTTTGGGGATGAGAATTTTCCGGCGTCCGGTGGACCTCGCGGCCATCCGGACCGCCTCTCCAATCGCGTTTGAGCCGTCATAGAGTGAGGAGTTTACAACCTCCATCCCGGTCAAGTCCGCCATTATTGACTGGAACTCGAACAGTGCTTGCAAGAGGCCCTGAGAGATCTCTGCTTGGTAGGGCGTGTAGGCCGTCTGGAATTCTACTCTCGAGACTATTGCCTTGACTGCTGCTGGGACATAATGATTGTAGATTCCAGCTCCAAGGAATGTGGGGATTTCCTTAGTGGACTGGTTTTGGGACAAAAGGGCCTCGATGTGGGTGAGGACTTCGTGCTCAGAGTTGAAGGCTGGGATCTTGAGGGGATGACTGACTCTCACCTCAGCGGGTATGTCAGAGTATAATTCTTCGATTGAGCCTACTCCGATCGCCTCAAGCATCTTGAGACGAATGCTCTCGCTAGTGTTAGGAATGAACGGGTGGCTGTTCTTGTTCACTTTTTGGACGCTGGCCTCTTTCTCAGCGCCCAAAAGCTGAGTGCTCATAATCCTTCCCTCCAAGTACGAGACCCCTTTTTATACACGCGTAAGACGGGCTTGTCGAAATCAGGGAAGCAGCGCTCGTGGACAAAGTTGTCGCCTTACTCTTGGGAGCGATCGGTCTGCCTGTCTCCGCGGTTATTACTCGCTTTCTCATTTCATGGAATTCTTCCCATGGTATCTTCGGTGTAGACGTTCACAAGACCGAGAAACCGATGGTCCCCGAGATGTGTGGAGCAGCTATGGCGATAACCCTGATCGTGTTGGCCGGAGTCTATTCAATCGTCGATCCAAGGTACTCGCTACAGCTGATTTCTTTCATCTTAGTTGTAGGGATCGCGGCTGTCGCTGGCGCTTTAGACGATTTCAAGCGATTGGGAGGTATGTTCAAGCCTCTGGTAGGCCTGCTTTGTGGAGTTCCGGTGTCGATTCTCGGTCTCATGTTTCCAGGGCAGGTCTACAATCCTGTGCTTGGGATACCATTGTTTGGAGGATTTCGTCTGCCGATCATTTATCCGCTAATAATTCCCCTAGCAATCTCGGTCACTGCGAACACTGTCAACATGCTAGACCCTCTCAATGGAGTCATGGCTGGTGGCATTGCGATCGCGTGTGCGGGTCTTCTAATCGGACTCTTGCTGACTGCGCAAAGTCCCACGCCGATCTTTCTTTACGCACTTCTGCTGTTCGTTTCTCTGGGATTCTACATTTACAATAGGTATCCATCCCGTGCTTTTTCTGGAAACGTCGGGCAACTGTCACTTGGGGCGGCCCTTGGAGCGGCAGCAATTCTCGGGAGGGCAGAAATTGCAACCATTGTGGCAATCTTTCCTAATATTCAGAACTCGTTTTTCTTTCTGTCGAAGATACGCAGATTCACAGAGCACAGACGGTTGACATCGAAACCTACAATGTTGCTTCCTGACGGGAGGCTATCTTCAACCCCTGATCGAGGGGCACCGTTAACCCTTGTGCGAACGATCATTTCAGGCGGGCCTGCTTTCGAGTACGACATTGTCAAGACGATTTTCTTACTGTATCTCCTGTCCTCAATACTAGGATTTCTGACTCTTCTGTTGATGGGGCCGTTCCATCTTTGAAGCTCAGAGTTGTCGCCTTGCAGTCGTTGATATTCACTGTCCAATGGGGGCTAATGCTTCTTGGCTTCGGCCTAATCTCGGTCCTGATCGTTCCTTACGCGATATTTCCGGAGACCGGATCGATCTACAGGTTTCTCAACGCGGGATTGAAGGCGCTCTTTGGATTGATGCTTTCATTAGTCTGGTTGTTTATTTGGGACCGTCAGGTCAGGATTCTCTTCTATTCGAAGGAATGAATCTGGCAAAAAATCCTAGGCTCTGAGACGTTCACCTTACTTCCGCCGCCCTCCAGTTCTCATCCTCTACTATCGTGTATCCCATGTCTACGTTCTTTGTGAACCATAAGTTACTGGGCAATGCGTCCAGTTCTCTGCAACGCGGAAACGGTTCATTGAGCATCATCCGTCCCGCTAACCATGGAAAATTCCATTCTGGCTTCCCAAATTTCACCGAGGCCAACGTCAAGTAATGGACATTAGTTGTAAACCTACAGTTTATCTCTGTTGGTTTAGGAATACCCTGCTCGTCTCCTTTCAGATCTACGCAGAAAATACCGTGCGGTTTTGGAGTGATTGCTCGGATTGCTGCAAGCGCCTTAGAGTTTGCGTCTTCGACATGGACGACTCGGTTGAGCTTCGAGGTCCCGCCGGTGCCAACGGTTCTGTGCCCGACCCAGCTGAGTCTTTCCCGAACCATTGAGGTAATTAGATTGCCCTCTTTCCATAGTGACATGAAACAAAAATCTCTGCCGGGGAGGTATTCTTCGACCGTGAAATCTGTATCTATGCCTTGATCCCAGTGGAAGCCAATCCAGTGGGAAAGTGTCTTCCAATCTTTTGCAACGCAACTCATGAGTCCTCCGGCTCCTTGACGCGCTCTAGTCCAACAGGGGAATCGTATTTGCCGCAACTGTTCCTCAAGATTTCCTCTACCTGCATGAGGTATCAGGTTGGGGCGATCTCTCAAGCCGGTGTCATGCCATTTCAAGAGAGCCGCGTACTTGTCGAGACACGTGCTTACGGTGCTAGGGTCGGGCAGGAATGTTTTAGCCAGTAGTTTTCCTTGGGCTTGAGAGATAGTTCCCAATTCGGGGTCAGGTTGGGGAAAGACGCCTTCAACCTTTTGTCTCCGGATGATCTTGTTCAGTATGATCAGGTAGCGAGGGTCGCTGGCGTTTGGGATCTTGTATGCATTGTCGAGCGATCTATTCAATTCGAGGCTCGTTCGGTCTGAATCCGTCCCCGTTAGAGAGAGTGCCCTGCCATCACTACTGACTCGTAGGCTCCAACTGACATTGTTCCCGGCGCTTCCACCTGATCCTGTGACGAGCATGCTTTTCGTATCAGACACCTGTTAAAGCGAAACACGTCTGGAAGGAATACATAAGTACCGAGGGCCTCCGCATCCGTCCGCATCACAATACGGTCTTTTACAACTGGTGTCGCGGAGTCTATGAAACGACGTTTATTTGGCATACTGCTTCTGAACTTTCTCTTGATTGGGGCGCTTTTACAACTCAATGTCAGTGCGCAGAGTGGAGCGGGTTGCGATACGAACACTTGTACTGTAAACGTGATTCGACAAATTTCGACCAACAATTGGGGGACGACCATAATCAATGACACTATCACGATTACTTCTTCGAATGCCTCTATTACCCAAATGTTGCTGGGATTCCCAAGTCAGATCGGGCCCAACGTCCGAAACGTGACAGCAACAGACCTGCAAACCGGAAAGGCTCTACCCGTCGCGTCAATGGCTCCATCGGGATCCAACTATACAGCTTTCGAAATCTCTCTTCCCAATAAGAAGCCTCCGCCGGCCTACTCGTTCATTGTTCGAACTATACTAACCGATCTCTTGAACTTCAATCCCGGCAGGAGCCAGTTCAACTTCACCTTCAGCCCCTTTCCAGTCACCAACTTCCCTGTGGCTCAAGCGAGCCTCTCTGTGAACGTTAAGGGATGGTCCAATCCCACCGCTTCCAACGTGATCGGGAATTTCACTAACGGCATCTTTACTGCTGTGCCAGGTCCAGTGAATCCCTTCGATACACGAATCGCCAGGATAACTTTTTCCTCGTCGGGCTCGCAGAATATTCTCGATGCACTGGCCGCCCGGACCCTCACAATAGCTCCTTCAGGCGTTGTGACGATCAACGACAATTACAATGTTACGAACCATGGGCCAAGCCTACCGAGCATTGCTTTCACACTTCCCAAGGACGTAAAGTCAATTTCAGGCTCTGACGCTATCGGAGTGTTGGACCCGACAAACATCGTCTCCGCAGGCCAGACGAGCACTAACTCGACATGGAAGGTTTCTCCACGGTACGGTTCGATCGGGACGAACCAGTCAATGGCTGTGAGCCTTCGATATGACTTACCATCGAGTCTTGTCTCGTCACCTTCACCTGGGATGTACAGTCTCAATTATGCTCTTTTTGATAATGTCCAGTTCTATCAGCCCGTCTTTCGTACAAAGATCATGACGCCGAGCGGATTTAGGCTCAACTCTCTCACGAGTGCTGTTCCTTATACCGTATCAGGAAATCAGATTCTCTTTCAAGTATCGCCTGTGACACCTTTGTCCAATCTCTCGTTGTCGATGAACTATGGATTGAGTCCGTTTTGGGCGAGCTTGCCGCCTTTGGCGTGGACGATTCTGTT
>Ga0137415_10000168_pt1 | contig 55772 bp, 43 predicted proteins | sample CZODoug3_1_1_16f_FD_183082 | JGI IMG/M metagenome (GOLD analysis project Ga0137415, IMG submission 183082) | Vadose zone soil fungal communities from Angelo Coast Range Reserve, California, USA - CZODoug3_1_1_16fungal (Hybrid Assembly) | ecosystem: Environmental > Terrestrial > Soil > Vadose...
GCGCAGTGGAGCCCGGGCCTACGGATGATCAACGCGTACGGCCCGACCGAAAGCACCGTGTGTGCAACCATGAGCGCACCGTTGCAAGGGGAGACCACGGCGCCGATCGGCACTCCGATTGCCGGTACGCGAGTTTACGTACTGGATGCGGCCCTCGAACCAGTGCCGGTGGGTGTGGCCGGTGAGTTGTATATCAGCGGCGTCGGACTGGCGCGCGGCTATCTGAAGCGGCCGGGGTTAACGGCGGAACGCTTTGTGGCGGACCCACACGGTGAACCGGGCACCCGCATGTATCGCAGCGGTGACCTCGTGCGCTGGCGGGCGGACGGCTCACTCGAGTACCTGGGTCGTGTCGACCAACAGGTGAAGGTGCGCGGCCACCGGATCGAATTGGCAGAGATCGAAGCGGCACTACGCGCGCAGCCGGGCGTCGAGCAGGCCGCGGTGGCGGTTACCGAAGATGAGGCTTCGGGCAAATCGCTGGTGGCTTACGTGGTGGCCCGAACGACTCTTGATGTGGCTGACCTGCGGCGCTCACTGGCGGAGCGCCTGCCGCAGTACATGGTCCCCTCGCTGTACGTCACGCTGCCGGAGCTGCCGCTCACCCCCAGCGGCAAACTCGACCGGCGCGCATTGGCGTCGATTGACAACGGCTCCGCTCTGCGGACTGTCTACGAAGCGCCAGTCGGCCCGGTGGAGACGGCGCTAGCTTCCATGTGGACCCAACTGCTGCGGGTCGAACGCATCGGCCGCTATGACAACTTCTTTGCGATCGGCGGCGACTCGCTGCGGCTGGTCCAGTTCATCGACCAGCTGGCGCACCGTGGCTGGCGGATTCCAGCCCGCCTGCTGTTCGATCAGCCGACCGTAGCTGCGTTGGCTGGAGCTATCGAAGCCAAACCCGTTGCAGTCCGCGTCGATCGAGAAGTACCCGCTCAATGTATTCCAAGCGGGTCCGATCGCATCACTCCCGACATGTTGCCGTTGGTAGTGATGGATCAGGGCCGGATCGACCGGATCGTCGCGCGAGTAACGGGCGGCGCCCCGAACATACAGGACATCTACCCGCTGCTGCCTTTGCAGGAAGGCATGCTGGTCCATCATCGGAGCTCCGAGCGGGACGTCTACATTCTTCGTGCGTTGTTGGCCTTTGACGAAGAGCAGCGGATGGAGCAGTTTGCAGCTGCTCTGCAGTTCGCAGTAGATCGGCACGATGCGCTGCGCACAGCGGTGCAATGGGAAGGCCTGCCGGAGCCCGTGCAGGTTGTTTGGCGGTCGGCTCAACTGCCGGTTGCACGGGTGACATCCCCGACGTCCGTCGAGGAATTCTGGAGCCGCGGCCTGTCACCCATCGATGTGACGCAGGCGCCGATGATGCGGGTTCATGTCACGCCGGACCCCACTCGAAGTCGCTGGCTACTCTTGCTGCAATGTCATCATCTCGTGCTCGATCACACCAGCCTGGAGCTGCTCATCGCTGAGCTGGGTGCGCACGTGTCCGGACGCGCCGACTCGCTGCCGTCGACGGTTCCATTCCGAAACTTCGTGGCCGAGGCCCGAACGGCTGTGCAGCCTGAAGAGTACGACGTTTTCTTCCGGGCAATGCTCCAGAACGTCGACGAGCCGACAGCACCCTTTGGGATTCTCGATGTTCGTGGCGATGGATCCGCTGTCGAAGAGAGTCGGTTGGAGCTGCCACCCGAGCTGTCCCGGCGAGTCCGCGAGCAGGCTCGCCGTTTCGGCGTGGCCGCTTCGAGCCTGTTCCACCTGGCTTGGGCAATGGTCGTGGCACGGACCAGTTCGCGCGAAGACGTCGTCTTCGGCACCGTCTTGTCTGGAAGGATGCATCGAGGCCTGGATGCCCATCGTGCCTTTGGGCTCTATATCAATACGCTGCCGCTGCGTTTATCGCTGGCGGGCAGGAGCGCAGCCGTCGCGTTGCGGGAAACGCACGCAAGCCTGAGTGAATTGATACGGCATGAACATGCGTCGCTGACACGAGCTCAGAATTTGAGCGGGGTGCCCGCGGGCGTGCCGCTGTTCTCGACGTTATTCAATTATCGCCACGATCCAAACAGAGTCTCCACGTCGGAGCAGCTCGAGCTGCTGCCGGGCGTCATCTTGTTACAGGGTGAAGAGCGGACCAATTACCCGCTCGGTATTTGCGTGGATGACCTGGGCGCGAATTTCAATCTGACCGCGCAGGCGGTCGCTGAAATCGGTTCGCAACGAGCCTGCCGATTCATGCTGACCGCGGTGGAGAGTTTGACGCGGGCGCTGGAAGAGGGCGCGAGCACGGACTTGCGGCTGCTCCAGGCGCTACCTGATCACGAAATAGACACGGTGTTCGGGTGGTCGTCGAGTCAGGCGCGGGCGCCTGAGCCGCGGACGCTGGTCGAGTTGTTTGAGTTACAGGTGACGCAGACGCCGGACGCTGTTGCGGTGGTGGGTGGAGATCGGGCCCTCAGTTACCGGCAACTGGATGAACGCGCAGATCGACTAGCGCGGCAGTTGATAGAGCGGGGCGTCGGAGCCGAGCGCGTGGTGGGCCTGTGGGCCGACCGCTCGATTGAGATGTTGGTTGGACTGTTGGGTATTTCGAAGGCAGGCGGTGCGTTTCTGCCGCTGGATCCGGCGTACCCAGCCGAACGCTTGGAGATGATGCTCGCAGATGCGCAGCCTATGCTGTTGTTGGACAGCGCGGCCGCCCCGCCGGCCGAGTTTGGGCGCGGCATTGCGCGGATGAACATCGCCGCAACTGTAGGCACGCGAGGCTCGGCCACCCACTCGGCGAAGGCGACAGATCCCGCATACGTGATTTACACGTCTGGTTCCACCGGCACCTCCAAGGGTGTGGTGGTCACGCACGCAGGCCTTAGTGCGCTGGCAGCCGCGCAGGTCGAACGTTTCGCGGTGACACGCCAATCGCGGGTTTTGCAATTCGCGACCCTGAGCTTTGATGCCGCCGTGTCGGAAATGCTGATGGCGTTGTCCAGCGGTGCCGCCTTGGTGCTGGCGCCGGCGGAAGCGCTGAGCGGTGAGGCGCTGCATAGACTACTGGTGGAGCAGCGAATCAGCCATGCAACTATCCCCCCTGCGGTGTTGGCCACACTGAAGCGAACCGGGGACCTATCACTCGAGTGTCTGGTGGTGGCTGGTGAGGCGTGCCCGCCGGCACTGATCGCGCAGTGGAGCCCGGGCCTACGGATGATCAACGCGTACGGCCCGACCGAAAGCACCGTGTGTGCAACCATGAGCGCACCGTTGCAAGGGGAGACCACGGCGCCGATCGGCACTCCGATTGCCGGTACGCGAGTTTACGTACTGGATGCGGCCCTCGAACCAGTGCCGGTGGGTGTGGCCGGTGAGTTGTATATCAGCGGCGTCGGACTGGCGCGCGGCTATCTGAAGCGGCCGGGGTTAACGGCGGAACGCTTTGTGGCGGACCCACACGGTGAATCGGGCACCCGCATGTATCGCAGCGGCGACCTTGCGCGCTGGCGAGCGGACGGGTCACTGGAGTATCTGGGCCGCGTCGACCAACAGGTAAAGGTACGCGGCCACCGGATCGAGCTGGGAGAAATCGAAGCGGTGCTAAAAGAGCACCCCGGCATAGAGCAGGCCGCGGTGGCCCTGAACGAGGATGCCGCCACAGGCAAATCGTTGGTGGCCTACATCGTGAGCCGCACGGATCAGCCAACCGACGTGGCGGAACTGCGCCGCTCGCTCAGCGAGCGCCTACCGCAGTACATGATTCCTTCGCTGTACGTCAGCCTGACCGAGTTGCCCCTGACTCCTAGCGGGAAACTCGACCGGCGTGCGCTGCCGGTACCCCGGGGCGGCGCAGACCAGCAGGATCTTCGTTACGAACCGCCGCAGACACCAACACAATTGCGGCTCGCCGCCATCTGGCGCGAAGTTCTCAACCTCGAACGAGTCGGAAGGCAGGACGACTTTTTTGCCTCCGGTGGCCACTCTCTGCTCGCGCTCCAGGTGGTTGCGCGTGTGCGCGATGTTTTCCATCTGGAGTTGCCGCTCAAGACCTTGTTTGACGCGCCGACGCTGGAGTCGCTGTCCGCCAGAATCGATGCGGCACTGGCGACTGGGGCAGCGCGCGACAGTGCCGCAATCCCGCGGTTGAGCTGGGAGGGGCGCCCTGCGCCGCTGTCTTACTCGCAGGAGCGCATGTGGCTCATTCAGACAATCAATCCGGCCACGACCGCGTACAACATGGGCGTAGCCCTGCGCCTTCGCGGCAAGGCGGATATTGCCGCCCTGTCAGACAGCATTGACGAGCTGTGCGCCCGGCACGAGATCCTGCGGTCGCGGGTTCGGTTGATCGACGATCGGCCGCATCAGGTCATTGAACCCTGGGCTCCCGGAAACCTGCTCCTGCACGACCTTACCGGACGTCCGGGCGCAGACTCCGCAGCCGAGGAGCTCGTCAACACGGATCTACGCCGGGTGTTTGATCTCGGCAACGAACCGGTCGTGCGGGCGCGATTGATCAAAATCGCTGACGACTCCTTCTTGTTCGGGCTCGTGCTGCATCACATCGCCGGTGACCAGTGGTCCATGGGCGTCTTCGGCCGCGAGCTTTCGATTCTCTACAACCAGCGACGGGCCGACACCGCCGCTGTGCTGGAACCGCTGCCCGTGAGCTATCTCGACTATGCGCATTGGCAGCGCAACGGCACCTCGCAGGCGCAATCCGATCGGCAACTCGGTTTCTGGACCCGGCAGCTTGCGAACCTCCCGACAGTCGATCTGCCGACCGATTTCACGCGTCCGAAAGTCTGGACGATGAGCGGTTCGTTTTACCTGCGGCCGATTCCGCCGAAGCTGTTCGCCGCCATCGGCACGCTGGCACGCAGTGCCGATACCACCCTGTTCATGGCCCTGTTCGCGGGTTTCGCCACGCTTCTGCAGCGAATTTCAGGTCAGACAGATATTCCGATCGGTGTGCCGGTCGCCAATCGCACCCACAGCGCCATCGAGGGCCTGATCGGTACGTTCGTCAACACGGTGGTGTTGCGAGCGGATCTGCAGGGCGACCCGCAATTTGGCGAGTTGCTGGCGCGCATCCGCGCAACGGCCCTGGATGCGTTTGCCAACCAGGATGTGTCATTTGACCGGCTCGTACAGGAGATCGGGCAGCGGGGCGACCGTAGTCGCGCACCCCTGGCGCAGGTCATGTTCAATGTGGGCAACGCGCCCATGCGCGATATCGAGATCGCGGGGCTGAGTTGGGAACCGGTCATCCTCGATCGCGGAGGAGCCCAGTTTGAGCTGACGTTTGCCGTAGATACCGAGATCACGCACAACCTGACCGTCGAATACAACACAGACCTGTTTGAGCCGGCCACCATCGAGCGCCTGGTCGGGCAATACTTTACGATCCTGGAGGCTGCCGCTGCCGCACCTGATACGCGGATCAGCCGCCTTCCTACACTGCCTGCGGAGCAATGGGACCGCCTGCAATCCTGGAACGCAACGACGGTTTCATTTGCATCTGCGGCGACCTTGCCGCGGCTGTTCGAATCCCAGGCCGCCGAGTCTGCGAACAATGTTGCAATCAGCTTCGAAGGCAGCTCCCTTAGCTACGGTGAGCTGAACGCACGCGCCAACGAGTTGGCACGCGTTCTCGTGGCAGCTGGAGCACAACGGGGCGAAATGGTGGGCGTATGCATGCAGCGCTCGCCACTGCTGCTCATCAGCCTGCTCGCGGTGCAGAAGTCGGGTGCCACCTACGTGCCGCTCGATCCTGAGTTTCCGGTCGAGCGTCTCGCGTACATGCTGGCGGACAGCGGCGCAAAGGTGCTCCTCAGCGCGGGAAACCTGCCGTCCGGACTCGAGTTACCTGCCGGAATTGCGGTGGTCGATGCAGCCGCAATACCGAAGGATTCACAGGCGAATCTGCCGGACGCACCGGGTCTAAACGACGCTGCGTATGTCCTTTACACGTCCGGTTCAACCGGGCGGCCCAAAGGCGTTGTCGTGTCTCACGGAGCGCTGGCTAACTTCCTGAGCTCCATGCGTGAACGCCCTGGCTTGTCGGCATCGGATGTGCTGGCTGCCGTCACGACCGTCTCTTTCGACATTGCCGGCCTGGAGTTATATCTCCCGTTGATTGTGGGCGCTCGTATCGAACTGGTGTCCAAGCAGGTGGCAACCGACGGCGCCACATTGGCTGAACTGCTGGACAAGAGCGGTGCGACCCTTCTGCAGGCCACACCCGCTACCTGGCGGATGCTCATAGAAGCGGGTTGGCAGGGAAACAAACGCTGCCGGGCGCTGTGTGGCGGCGAAGCGGTGTCTCGCAGCCTGGCCGATGCCATCTTGGAGCGCGTCAGCGAGTTGTGGAACATGTATGGCCCGACGGAGACCACGATCTGGTCGACTGTTGAGCAGGTTGAGCGCGGGTCAGCGCCGATCAATATCGGTCGGCCGATTGCTAATACCCAGGTCTACATCCTGGATGCCGTCGGAAGAGTTGCACCCATCGGAGTGACCGGCGAGATCTGCATCGGCGGGGCAGGGGTGGCGATCGGTTATCACCAGCGCCCGGATTTGACGGCTGAGCGCTTTATTCCCGATACGTACTCGCAGGTGCCGGGCGCTCGCTTGTACAGGACGGGAGATCTGGGCCGCTGGGGCTCCGACGGCAAGCTGTACCACCTGGGGCGCTCGGATCACCAGGTCAAGATCCGTGGGTTCCGTATCGAGTTGGGTGAGATCGAGAAGGCGTTGGGAGCCCACCCGGCGATTCAACACGCCGTGGCCGCGGTACGCGAAGCCGGACCGGAAGACCCGCGGCTCGTCGCTTACGTGACCTTCCACGAAGGCGACGACGTGACGATCACCGATCTGAAACGTTTCCTGCGCAACCAACTGCCAGACTACATGATCCCCTCCATCGTTGTGACGCTGGTGTCGATGCCACTCACTCCCAATGGCAAGGTCGATCGTGCTGCGCTGCCTGATCCTTTTGCCGGCCAGGCTGTCGAGAAAGTGACGGATGAGCTGCCCGCAACCCCTCTGGAGCGCATTCTCGCCGAGGCCTGGCAGACCGTTCTCAAGATTGAGCGGGTGGGCGCACTCGACAATTTCTTCGAGCTGGGCGGCTACTCGTTGTTGTCGCTGCGAGTGGCTAAGATAGTCGAGAAGCGAACGGGGCGCCGGTTGGACCCGCGCACACTGTTCTTCCACAACCTGCGTGACGTGGCCAGGAGTCTCGACCCAGAGTCACCCGGCTCGGATGCGAGCTCTCATTGAACCCGCTATTCATAGGAACTGCTGAGCGACGCCTGTTCGGTATTTACGAGCCGGCGGCCCCTTCGCGCGGCAAGCCCCGCGCGGCGGTCCTCTGCTATCCCTTGGGCAGTGAATATATCTACGCGCACCGCTCCATGCGACAACTGGCCGCCAGGCTGGCCGCAGCGGGCTATCACACCCTGCGATTTGACTATTTCGGGACCGGAGATTCTGCGGGCGAAACGCAGCAGGCTGACCTGGTTGGGTCCAACTTCGACGCCGCGGCGGCCATTGAAGCGCTGAAGGATATCGCGGGCACCGCGAAAGTCGCCTTGATCGGACTGCGTGCGGGCGCCAACATCGCCGTGAACGTCGCCTCCAGGCACGGGTCTGAGGTTGATGCGTTGGTATTGTGGGACCCGATTGTATCGGGCGAACAATACGTGGAGAGTTTGCAAACACCGTCCGGGAACGAGATTGGCGCTCACATGCTGCGCGATCTGCGCTCCATTGACCTGCGATCCAATCTCGCAGGCCTGCCGCACCGCTCGATGATGCTGGTGACGGAGCGTTCGCCTTCCCATGAGCAGTTGGGAATACCCGTCGAATTTGTTTCCGCAGCGTGCCCTTGGGTCGAGTCCATTACGACTTCGGGTGCCTTGCCCGTGCCCGCTATCCAGCGAATTGAAGAATGGCTGCGATAGACGTCACCTACAAGGAGCAAGCGGTGCTCCTGGGGCAGCACTCCCTGGTAGGTATCGTGACCCGCCCGCCGCCGGCTCATCAAAAGGACGAGCCGGCCATCGTCATCCTCAACACCGGGATCGTGCACAGGGTAGGGCATCATCGTATGTATGTCTCTCTGTCGCGCGATCTGGCGAAGAGCGGCCGCATGGTCGTGCGGTTCGACTTCGCCGGAATTGGTGACAGCAAGCCGCGCAGCGACGGCTCCTCGCCCCTGACTGCCAGCCTGGCCGACATCCGGGAAGTGCTCGACTCGCTGGAAAAAAACCACCAGGTGAAGCGCTTCATTCTGGTGGGACTGTGCTCTGGAGCCGATCACGCGGTGTTGTACGGACATACGGACCCGCGAGTAGTTGGGTTGGTTCTCATGGATCCGACGTTGCCGCCGACGCTTCGTTACTATCTCTACTATGTGATCCAGCGGTTGAGAAACGTGCGCAACTGGATCAGTGTCGCGACTGGCCGAAGCGGGCTGGTCAGGTTGATGTCGACTCACCTGCTGAACAGCGTTCGCCCGAACACGGAGCTGGATGGACTCACGCTGCAGAACCTTCGATTCAGCTCGTATCTCGTTCGATCCTACCGGGGTGCCGCTGCACAGGGCGTCCGGATGCTGTCTGTCTTTACCTCTGTTTCGGTTCGCCATACCTACAAACAACAGATGCTCGACGCGTTTCCTGAGGCTTCCGCCGGCGGTAAGCTCAGGCTGGAGTTCCTTCCTGAAACGGACCATTTGTTCTCCGGCGAACGGGAGCGCGCGCGACTGCGTGAAGTGATCTCGGATTGGCTCGAATCGCGCTGACTGAAGCTATGAGCGCTCAATCTGAATCGCAGCCGTTGAGCGCATCCCGGGTGTTCCGCAACACCAGCCTGCTGGTGGTTGCCCAGGCCATCGTCACGCCGATATCCATTCTGGTCAACGCAGTGGCCGCACGCTCACTCGGGTCGGTGAGCTTCGGTCGGTTCTATCAGGCCCTGACGTTTACCTCGTTTGTATTCCTGTTTGTCGAGTGGGGCCAGTCGAACGTACTGACAGGGAAGGTGGCCACGCAGCGCTCGGCGGCTGGCGAGCTGTTAGGCAGTGGGATCTCGTTTCGCGTGTGTGCGTCCGCGGCAGCGTTGATCGCCGTGCCGGCTCTTTGCGGCCTGGCGGGGTACGACAGGGATTTTATCGCCGTGATTGCGCTTGCGATACTCGGTTCGACCTTCGCGACCGTGACGGCTGCCTGTCAGGATGTGTTCCGCGGCTTCGAACGGACTGATTTCGCGGCAGCCTCATATGTCGGCTGGCAGTTGTTGAGCGCGGCAATCGTCGTTCCAGCGCTCCTGGCAGGCATTGGACTGGAGGTCCTCCTGATCGTCCAGGTTGCATGCGCAGCGTTTGGCATGGCGTTTGTATTGAAGATGCTGCCGCGGATGCAGGTGCCGAAACTCTCAGTTCGCTGGAGCGTCGTAAAAGATCTGTTCCGCGCCGGCCATCCCTTCATTGTTTTCGGCCTCGTCCTGCTGCTGCAGCCCCTCATCGATGCCGCCTTGATGTCCAAGTTTGCGGCCCCTGAAAGCATGGGGTGGTATGCCGCTGCTCGCAAGCTGGTGGGGATACTCACTTACCCAGCTGCGGCGCTCATCGCTACTTTGTATCCCACCCTTTGCCGCCTGAAGCTGGAGAGCCAGGACGCATTCCGCAAGACCGCAGCAGACGCGCTCTATGCAGTGTCGATCTTTGTCGTTCCCGTCGCCCTGGGATGCGGGCTGTTTCCGCAATTGGGTGTCTCGATCTTCGGTCAGCGGGATTTCGGCCCGGCGGCCGATGATCTGCGGATTCTCGCGCCATACGTATTCATGGTTTATTTCAGCATGGTCATGGGCTCGTGCCTGGTCGCTTCAGGCCGCCAGAACGGTTGGACGCTGGTGCAGTTGGGGTCGGTCGTCGTCAACGCGGTGCTCGATCCGCCCCTCATCGGATGGTTTCAGCTGCATTTTGCCAATGGCGGCCTCGGTGTGTGTGTTGCCACGGTGATCAGTGAGGTCTTGATGTTGATCGGCGCTATCTGGATGCTTCCGAAAGACATCTTCGCCACCATCCCGGTCCGCAAGTTGGCCTCTGCATTGTTGTCCGGCACCGCTATGGCAATCGTATGCTTTTCGACAACGGCACTGGACGAGATCGCACGAGCCATTCTGGCGGTCCTTGCTTACGTTCTATGCCTGCACGTAACGGGGGGAGTCAATCTGACGCAGCTGCGATCCTTTGTGGGCCTGGTGCGTAAGTGACGAGCCGCGGATCAACTTAGGTGAGATTCAGGGAACGCAGAAAAACATTGCGCTTGCCCATCGGCGACGTGTACTTTGTAGTACAAAGTCCATGCGCCGACAAAGGGCGTCGGCGCGCTGACGGCGGCTTGCGGAGATCCATTGATTCACGATGATTCGGGCAAATCGGTTCCATTGGCCGCAGTTCCGCCGACTTTCTTCATGACAATCCGCGACATCGGATTTTGGATCCGATCCGCGCGCGCCGACGCTCGGCTCAACCGGCTGCGACATGAATGCGGGATTGCAACGGCCTTGGATCAGCTGTACGCAGGTCTGGATGATCCGTTCGGTGCGGAGCTGCCGCAGTACCGCTATCAGCAGCGTAAATACGCCAGTCTGCTTTCGATGTTGCCGCGACGCGAATATCGTCGAATCCTCGACGTCGGTTGCGGGCTCGGTGCGTTCACGCGCAAGCTCGCTCCGTTCGCCGCTCATGTCCTGGGTACGGATATATCGGCAGAGGCGCTCAGGCAGGCCCGAAAGCTTTCAACAAAGTACCCGAACATCACCTATGCCCGGCAGGACGTGCTGTTCGACTCAGAGAGGGAAGCCCATTTCGACCTGATTGTGCTTGCCGATACGCTTTACTACATCGAGCCGCTCACGGATGCTCGATTGAAAGCCATCGCAGACAGTCTGTCGATGAAACTGGCCCCCGGCGGCCTGCTTCTGCTGGTGAATCATTACTTCTTCGGCATGGATGTGCCTTCCAGGGGAACCCGGCAAATTCATGATGCCTTCCGCTGGGCAACGCGCCTCGAGCGGATCGCAGAATATCGGCGCGCGTTTTTTTTGGCGACTGTCTTCAGGAGCGCGTCCGGAGTCTCGATACCATCACACGGACGAGACCCATCGCAATGAGGCCGGCTGCCAGACACATCTGATAGTCGTCTCGCGGGTCAAAGAGATTGGCACCTGCGGCATTCAGAAAGCGCGGGTTTAATAGACTGAAGCGGTCGGGCCCGCCAGTCCATGCATGAATGATATCGACAATCAGCTTTATGCCAATGACTGCGTATAGCACCAGATAGCCGATACGCGAGTGTTGGTGGGACATTTCCCGAATGTCGGCTGGCTGCATCCGCGGTGACTGCTTAACCCGTGTTCGAATGCGAACTGTGAGCCAAGCGCACAGGAGTGCTCCGAACAGCACATGAATGTTGATCCAGTCTTCGGCAGTTGTTCTGAGCCAGCAGTGAGCAGTCAATCCGGCAACGCCGACTGCGATGACGACTGATCCCATGCACACATCAGGCGCGCAACGCCCGATGTGCGAATACGGGTAGGGGGCTCCTTGCATCTACGATACTTTGCCACGTAAAGTATGTAATTGCCATTCAGCGAGACTCGAGAATTCGTTGCGTCCTCTTTCGAATCGAGTCGACTGTTGCCACAGGGTCTGTGTGTACACATTTACGGCCAGCGGCACCCGCAAGTGATAGGGTCACAGTCAGCGCGCTGCGACTCCCATCCCTGCGCGCCTCTGATGAGGCTCATTGAGCACACAGAGCGCCCGGGTCTGGTCGCTGAGTGCGTACGACAGCCACCCAGCCCTCGTCAGGGCGCGGCGTGCGCCACCTGCTGACTTCGCTCCCGCATCTCATCCATCTTGTCGTCCCCGTCGCGCAGGATTGTGTAATACACCTGCCGGATGAAGCTCTACCGAGTTCTCCCAGCAGGGGGAGGGGCTGTGAGCCTTCCTGGCGCCGTCGATCTCACCTCGAATCGCGGCACGAACGCGATCAGTCTCGGCGTCCGGATCCTTGTATCCCCGGTAATCGTCCCAACGAGCCTGTTCGAAGCGGGATCCGCAATCTGCTGTCACCGCAGGGGACTCCGACACCAGCTTTCGATACGGGGGATTGTCGGTACAGCCTGCGATGTCCACCACCAGCATCAGCACCGCGATGGCAATCAGGATGGGCACCGGTCGCAGGCGGATCTCCCACGGAATTTTTTGCATATTCTTTGTCTCCCCCTTCTTTGTCTTCCTGGCACTGTGGCTACCTCCTCAGTTATCGCATTCCCGCAGGCCGATATGACTTTCACGGTCATGGGAACCGCACCGCCGCAGGCGACCGCAGGCGGCAAAAATAGGACTGCCCCGATGCAGAGGAGCGTGCAGAATGAGCTGCAATGCAGGTCTTCGCGATATCGGACGTTCACGCGGATTTCCGCGACAATCTGTGGCAGCTGCAACAGTTGTCACGGCAGAGCTATCGCAGTGATGCGCTCATCGTCGCTGGAGACGTGAGCCACGATTTAGAAGTGTTGCGCCGGACGTTTCACGTTTTCCTGGAGCGATTCCGGCACGTATTCTTCGTTCCCGGCAATCACGAGTTGTGGATACGGCAGGGGGAACACTCGCATTCAATCCAGAAGTTTGAGGAAGTTCTGCGATTATGCGAATCGCTGGGCGTGTATACGGGCCCGGAAGTAATCGGGGCCGGCGAGGATCGCGTCTGCGTCGTTCCGTTGTTCTCGTGGTATACGCGACCGGGAGAGGGTAGCGATACTCTGTATCGTGAGCGCGCCATCCAGGAGCCGGCTGAATCGGTGTGGGCTGACGACTACCTGGTCAAGTGGCCAGAGTCGGGCCACTTTCGGCCGGTGCACTATTTTCTGGATTTGAACGCCCCGCGGCTGACCGCCGACTACGCGGTCAGCCGGATTTCGTTCAGCCACTTTCTGCCACGACAGGACCTGATGTTTGCCGCGCCCGGCGAGGCGCCGTATGCAGGGTCTGATCCGGCCCGGCTGCTGTTCAATTTCTCCACGGTCGCCGGTTCCACCCTGATCGACCAGCAGATTCGCCAGCTCGGTTCGCGGGTCCATGTGTATGGACACCAGCACCGCAATCGCCGCCGGTGTTATGACGGTGTCTGGTACGTCTCCAACTGTCTCGGCTATCCCGAAGAGAGACACGGCCGGGCCATCCCGAATCCCGCGTCTATCCTGAAAGCAGTCTGGCCCGGGGAGCCGGGCTAGGAGCCTGTCTGACTCATGTTCGCCTGCTGCGGCCGGCCCGCAGCGGCATCTTTTTGCGATCCTTTCACTTACATAGTGTCGACTATGCGCGTGAAACGATCGCAAAAAGCTGCTCGCTGGGGGCCGCCCTCGCGACGGCGCCCATGAGTCAGACAGGCTCCTGGAGCTGTTACCGGCGTGCGACCATTCTGCCGGTTGCCTTCGATTCCTCCGGCTTATCCAACAGGCGCCGCCACATGCACTTGAGGTGGGCTGGCGACATGCCACCATCCGGCAGCGAGAGTCTGGCTGTCGCATCGTCAATAACTTTGTTGGTACGCAGAACAGCCAGCGCACCCGCACTGCGGCCGAACCGTAGCGAGCGCCCCAGCGGTGTGGTCGGATCAGACGCCACCATCTGCTCTTCGAGCGCCGCCAGCATGAGCTCTGAAAGCTCCCAGTTCGCACCGATGTGCCAGGCAAAGGTTGCGGATTGTGAGGCCAGCAGGGAGGCCATTACGATGGGGGCGGGTTGGTTGCGTCGGGAGGAGTTGGCGTAGTGCTCCATTGCCGCACGGAACAGGACAATTTCCGCAAGTCCAGTGACGAGACACAGCAGCTCTGCCGCAAACTGGTCCACTCGCTCAACCAGGGCTGCATGCGGGATGGCCGCGTGGGCTGACAGCAGGGCGTGCTCCCAAACAACCTGTGGGAAGCGGGGAAAGGCGCCTGCCATCGAGACCTCGAAGATGGGCTGTACGAGCGCTGTCGCAATCAACGACCGCAGGCCGTCGCTTCCCAGCATGACGACGGCGCGCTCAATACTTTCAACCGGCCGTGGGGTCACTCTGTAGTAGGCACTGTTGGCCATTTTCAACAAGCTGCCGACCAGCGACGGATCGCGTGCGATGAGGGCAACCAGCTCCCGCCTCGAGGAGTCCTCGTCGCTCACCACGCGCATCAGTTGCGGCAGCAGGTTGGGGCGGCGCGGCGCGTACTTCCCTTGTGTTGCTGCATTGCCGATTGTGGTGAGCGCGGCTGCGACAATGCGCTCATGCTCCGGGAGCGGCTTCCCGAGCCGCGGAACACCCAGCGATAGCTGCATCAGCAGCCTGAAGATTTCGGTGCGGTCGAGAATCTGGATGGGCGAAGCGGCGAGTACCGGGGGCTCGGGCAGATGCTGCAGCTCAGCCGGCAGCTCCAGCGCGATCTTGGTTTGACGCCCCGCCACAGCCACATTCACTCGCGCGGGCCGGCGCAATGCGGGCACCACAGCTATCCCACAGCCTGCGATGAGCAGCACGGATAGCATGAACATGACCATATCGACCCCAGCGACGCCCGGCACCTGAAGAGGTTGTCGGCAGGGACGGGCGGGAACCTGTGGCCGCCTCTCATTTTCGTGACCGACCGCACGTTTTACCGGGGCTGCGGAAGCGTGGCCTCCCGGCTATTGACGCCCCATCATTGCCGAGAGTGCTCTGGCGACTTCCTCGGCGACATCGTCCTGAACCTTCAACACGTCATCCGATTGCCGGTCGTAAGGCTCTGACCAGACCACGAACCCGTTGTCTGCACGAACCAGTCGCGCTGCCACGCGGAGCGTCGAGCCTGAAGTGCAGCTCCAGGTGCGTGCCCGGCGATTGCGGCGGCACCTCAAATGAGCGGAAATACCAGGCCACGCCGAGATAGTCGTGCAGTGTGCCGATATTCCAGGTGTGCGGGACAGTGACGGATTGTGTTGCGGAGGGAATCGAAGTAATCCATCCGTCTGCCTCACCCGCACCGCGTGGATCGGCGCGAAACTGCCAGTCGCGGTTGAGATCAACCCGAGTCGCAGCGCAGGCAGCGGCCGACAGCAGGCTCAGTGCGACCAGGGCGGCACAGGCTGCGAAGGGGCGGAGCAGGTGGCCGAGGTGTCGCAAAGTCGATCCAACGACTTGGTTTTATGAGTAAATCTCATTTATATTATAAAAATCCCAATTGGGGGGTCAAGCGGGCCTTCGACTGATGACCGAAGCACTGATGGCGAGGGCCGATTTTGTCGCCGGCGACTGGGGAACGAGCCACCTGCGATTGTTCCTGTGTGATGCGCAGGGAAAGGTGCTCGACAGCGCCAGTGGCCCGGGAGTGGCCGGCAGCGACGGACGCTGTGCGCAGATATTCGATTCCCTGGTTTCAAAGTGGACGGCAGATTCTCACCCGCTGCCCGCGGTGTTGTGCGGTATGGTGGGATCCAACATCGGTTGGCTACAGGCTGCTTACGTTGCCTGTCCTGCGACCCTGGAGGAAATTGCAGCCCGTGGCTCCAGCTTGCGCGACGGTCTCATCCGGATCGTCCCGGGCCTGTCGTGCCGCAATCGCTTCGACGCCCCTGATTTTATGCGCGGGGAGGAAACGCAAATTCTCGGGGCTCTTGCGCTCGAGCCGGCTCTTCGCCGGGGGCGGCAGTTACTCTGTCTGCCGGGCACCCATACGAAATGGGCGCTTTTGGATGAAGGCGTGGTCACCGAATTTCTGACCGCCCCGACGGGAGAGCTCTTCAACCTGTTGTCCAACCACAGTGTGTTGGTGCGCGAGCGCAGTAGCGTGACTGACGATGGCATGGCAGGCGCCTTTCAGCGCGGCCTGGCACAGTTCGAACGATTTCCACAGGCTCAATTGGTGCACCGGCTGTTCGAATGTCGCAGCCGCAGCCTCGATGGCGAGCTCGCGCCGCAGGACGTATCCGCCTTTCTGTCGGGACTGTTGATTGCGAGTGACATTGCGGGAGCCCTGGGTATTCTAGGAAACGCGCGCGCAGTGCACCTCGTAGGCGCTCCCGAATTGACTAAACTGTATGCCACGGGCCTCAGTTTTCGGCACTGCGAAACAAACACGACGGACGGGTCCAATGCGGCGCTGGCCGGATTGACCCAGATACGAAGACAACTGACAGGGAATCGGTGACCCATGCAATTCGACCCGGCGGATGACGCGTCCGCGCTCGTTGCAATCCTTCGCGGTATTCAGCCGACAAACGCCCTCGAGACGGGAGGCGTGCTGCACGCTGCAGGGATTCGCGTGATCGAAGTCCCTCTCAACTCGCCTGATCCGTTCGCTAGCATCGCGGCTTTGGTAACCAAGTACGGCACCACATGCCTCATAGGCGCGGGCACGGTGCTCGACACCAAAGCCGTCACCCGCACCTATGAAGCCGGCGGGCGACTCATTGTTGCGCCGAATTGCGACCCCGAAGTCATCCGCAGCGCCCTGGAACTGGGGATGGAGGTCATGCCGGGCATCGCAACCGCTACGGAAGCTTTCAGTGCCATCCGTGCCGGTGCCACGAAATTGAAGCTCTTTCCGGCGGCAACCTACGGTCCCAAGCACTTGCAGGCGCTGCGTGCCGTTCTTCCTGCCGCAGTGCGACTGTATCCAGTCGGCGGCGTGGGCGCTGCAGACATTCCGGCGTGGCTGGCGGCCGGTGCCGACGGATTTGGTTTCGGCAGCGAGTTGTTTCGTCCTGACTATGATCTGCCGGAAATCGGACAGCGTGCGGCCCAACTGGTACAAGCGCTGCAGGCGGCGCGTCGCACACGTTGACTACGAGCACCAAGAAAAAAAGGGGAATGCGTGGGTATTTCAGTCCTGGACACGTGGGTTGTCGGAATCTATGCCGTGGGTATTTTCGCTTTGGCGCAATGGGTGTCGCGCGAGCGGGGGGAGCACAAGAAGGACGCCCAGGACTATTTTCTGGCCAGCCGTGCACTGCCCTGGTGGGCCATCGGTACCTCGTTGATTGCGGCCAACATCTCAGCCGAGCAGATCATCGGCATGTCGGGCTCAGGCTATGTGATCGGCTTGGGGATAGCCTCTTACGAATGGATGAGCGCGCTCACCCTGATCATTGTCGGCAAATATTTTCTGCCGGTGTTTCTGACTAACCGCATCTACACGATGCCCGAGTTCCTGCAGAAGCGATTCAGCCCCGGCGTTCGTACCGTCATGGCCATCTTCTGGCTGGGCGTGTACGTGTTTGTCAACCTGACGGCCATTCTGTGGCTGGGGGCCACGGCTGTGCATACAGTGGCGGGCATCGACATACAGACAGCGCTCGGCGCTTTGGCTCTGTTTGCCGGCGCCTATGCTCTTTACGGTGGACTGAAAGCGGTGGCGTTGACGGATATCGTTCAGGTCTCACTGTTGGTTCTGGGAGGCCTGGTCATCAGCTATCGGGCACTCGATACGGTGTCCGACCGCCACGGAGTGCTGGCGGGCTTCCAATATCTGACAGCGCACTTTCCCGAGCACTTCCGCATGATCCTGCCGGCCACGGATCCCAACTACAAGGATCTGCCGGGTTTGTCCGTGTTGCTCGGCGGTCTGTGGGTCATGAACATTTCCTACTGGGGATTCAACCAATACATCATTCAGCGGACGCTGGCGGCGAAAGATATTCGGGAAGCGCAGCAGGGTATTGTGCTGGCGAGCTTCCTCAAGCTGTTGATGCCGGTGATCATTGTGCTGCCGGGCATTGCGGCCGTCGCCCTGGCGCCCAATCTGCCGCGTGCAGATGAAGCGTACCCGCACCTGATGGCCATGCTGCCGCCCGGGATCCTTGGGTTGGTGTTCGCCGCCCTGATTGCCGCGATCGTTGCGTCCATGGGCTCCAAGATCAATTCGATTGCCACGATCTTCACAATGGATGTGTATCGCCCGTTGGTTCCAGGAGCCTCGCAGGAGCGCCTGGTGTTGGTTGGCCGGATCACGGCAGTGGTTGCCCTCGTCACCGCCAGCGTGATGGCAAAGCCCCTGCTGGGCAGCTTTGAACAGGCGTTCCAATATATTCAGGAGTTTACTGGCTTCTTTACTCCAGGGATCTGCGTCATCTTCCTGCTGGGCATGTTTTGGCCGCGCTGCACATCGCTCGCGGCGCTGGTGGCTGCAATCGCCTCAGCCGTGCTGTCGCTCGCATTGAAACTGGCGTGGCCCGCGCTGCCCTTCATCGACCGGGTGGGTGTAGTGTTTCTGGCCTGCACGGCCCTTGCGATCGCCTTGTCGCTGCTGCAGAAGCCACAGCCGCCATCGCTGACCATTGAGCTGAAAAATATCGACTATTCGACCTCCGCCGGCTTTAACATCGCCGCTGCGGTGATTGCGGTCATCTTGATCGCGTTGTACACGATCTGGTGGTAATCGCATGAGCTCGCGCGTCAAGGGCCAGAATCTCACCTACGGCATCGCCCACGAATTGGGCATTGCCATTGTCACGGGTACCTATTCGGCCGACAACCCGATTCCCATCGAAGCAGAGCTGTGCCGCAAGTACGACGCGAGTCGTCCCGTGCTGCGCGAGGCCGTCAAGATGTTGACCGCGAAAGGTCTCCTGGCCGCACGTCCGCGGCGCGGAACCTGGGTGCAACCGGAAGACAAGTGGAACCTGTTGGATCCGGATGTGCTGGGTTGGCTGCTGGAGCGCAAGTACTCGCCCGCACTGCTGATCGAGTTCACCGAAATCCGGCTGGCCATGGAGCCGGGTGCCGCGGCGCTGGCGGCCCGGGCGGCCGGGCCCAAGGAGAAAGCCGCCATCCGCGCGGGAATCGAGCGCATGCAGGCAGCAGACCGGGGCGATGACGATCCACTCGATTCCGATATCGCCTTTCACGTGGCGGTGTTGCGAGCCAGTCGCAACCGGTTCTATGCCCAGCTCACGGGCTTCACGGCCACGGCGCTGCGCTTCAGCATACAGACGACAAACCGCTACAAGGGCGTGCAGCTCGCCAGCATTGCGGATCACAAGCAGGTGGCCGATGCGATCCTGGCCGGCAAGGCGAGCGCCGCCGGGGAGGCCATGCGCAAGTTGATTCAGGAGGCGCTGGACCTCATTACCAAGCGCGAGGCGCAGCAGTCGGCGCGGCGCCACGCAGCCCTTACAGGACGATAACATGGCGAAAATCCGGATCGCGATCGTTGGCCTGGGCAAGATCGCACGCGATCAGCATCTCCCCGCGCTTGCCGCCAGCGATGCATTTGAGTTGGTGGGTGTCGCCAGCCCACACAACAAGCTGGACGCGGTGCCGAGCTTTGCAGACCTCGAAGCTCTGTTGCGGGGCGTTCCCGACATTGACGCGGTGTCGTTGTGCACGACTCCACAGGTGCGATACGACATTGCTCGCCTCGCGCTGGAACGGGGACTGCACGTCCTTCTGGAGAAGCCACCGGGCGCAACGCTCAGCGAGGTGGTGGCGCTCACGGCGCTTGCGGCCGAGAAGAATGCAACTTTGTTCGCGTCCTGGCACTCACGACATGCGGCCGCAGTCGAGCCGGCGCGCGCCTGGCTCGCAGACCGCGACATTCGTGGCGTGACTGTCAATTGGAAGGAGGATGTCCGTGTCTGGCATCCCGGCCAGGCCTGGATCTGGAAGGCAGGTGGCCTCGGCGTCTTTGATCCCGGGATCAACGCTCTGTCCATCCTGACACGCATCATTCCAGGCGCGCTCGTGTTGCAAGCGGGCGAGCTGCGTTACCCCCGCAATTGCCAGACCCCGATCGCGGCGCAGCTGCTGTTTGGCGCGCCGAAAGGCGTTGCTACGCGGATGGAATTGGACTTTCTGCATCCCGGAGCGCCGTGCTGGGATATTGATGTTGATACGGATGCCGGAAGGCTGAGCTTGTCCAAGGGCGGCAGCGAAATGCGGCTCGACGGCAAACCGCTATCGCTGGCACCGGCAGGGGAATACCCGGGCCTGTATGCGCATTTCGCGCATCTGATACGCAGCCGGTCCAGTGATGTTGATCTCGCCCCGTTGCAGCTCGTCGCTGATGCATTCCTGTGCGGCGAGCGGGTGGAAGTGGCGCCATTTGTCGAATGACCGCAGTCAGGCTGTCGATCTCGGATAGGCCGCCAGCCAGGGTCGCAAGCGCGCAATCGCATCTTCCACTTCTGAGGTTGCCACGGCGAAGCTGAGACGAATGAAATGCCGGCCCTCGATGGGATCGAAGTCGATGCCGGGCGCGGTCGCTACGCCGGTGTTGCGGAGGATCTCTTCACAGAATTGCAGACTGTTATCGGTGAAGCGGCGGACATCTGCGTAGATATAGAACGCTCCGTCGGGGGGTGCAATGTCTTCCAAACCCAGTGCGGGAAGCGCGGCCAGCAGCAGGGCCCGATTCCTGGCGTAGACAGCGACGTTCTTCTGCAGCTGCGCATGGCTGTCGAGCGCGATCAAGCCCGCGTGTTGACTGAGTGAGGGAGCGGTAAGGAACAGGTTGCCCATGTACGCGCGGGCGCGCTCGATGTGTTGGGTTGGAACGAGCAGCCAGCCGAGGCGCCACCCGACCATGCTGAAGTATTTCGAGAAACTGTTGACCACCAGGGGTGATGACCCGAACTCCAGCAGCGAGTGTGCGGGCTCCCCATAACTGAGCCCGTGGTAGATCTCATCAGAGATGATCTGGATGTTCCGGTCGCGGCATACTCGCTCAATGGCGCGCAGTTCGGCGGCGCCAATGATCGTCCCCGTGGGATTTGCGGGGCTCGCGACAATGACCCCGCGGGGTGCGGGGGTGAGTGATTCCAGACTCGCTGCGGTGAGTTGAAAGCGAGTGCTCTTGTCACAGGGTATCTCGACGGGCACGAGATGCAGCGCACGCAATGTATTTCGGTATGCCACGTAACCGGGCCGAGCCAACGCTATCCGATCGCCAGGGGAAAAGCTCGAGCTCAGGGCCAGCACGAGAGCCGGTGAGGCGCCACACGTCAGAATGAATTGCTCCGGGGTAACTTCGACGCCGTAGCTGTCGCGGTAGTGGCGGGCGAGGCGCGTTTTCAGCGCTGTGCTTTCCCAGTACCCCATGCCGTCGGTGTCGAGGACTTCGTGAGCCCGCGCAATTGCACCCTGCGGAGCCCCGGTCGACGGTTGTCCGAACTCCATGTGAATGATGGAACGCCCCTGGGCCTGCAGATCATGGGCCAGGCGGCTTATGGAGAGGGCGTGAAAGGGTTCGACGTTGGCCTGCATGGGAAGGATTCTAGATGAAAGTCCCGCCTGGTGGCCCGAACTCCCTCACCAACCGTTCCGCGGCGATCCGTGCTCCATTGAGCTCGATACGATCCGCCAGTGCGTCCGCCCGGGCTGTGGTCTCGGGGCGCAAAGCCCCGCGCAACCCCGCGATGAGGGCATTCACGTTGAGGCGGTCGCTGGTCGGACCCGCCACGCCCACACCCAGTTTTTTTACTCGATGTGCCCAGTAGTACTGATCGTATAAGTGCGGAACTACGACCTGCGGTTTCCCAGCCCGGGCAACGGCGGCTGTGGTCCCCGCGCCGCCGTGATGAACTACCGCCGCCACTCGCGTGAACAACTTCTCATGATCGACGTCGCCGATTGAGATGACGTCGGTCCCGGTGTCGGGCGTGCTGAGGCCGGCCCACCCCCGCGAAATAATCGATCGCAGCCCCAAGGCTCGCGCCGCCTCCAGAAACATCGCACTGGTTCCCTCCGTGCCGCGCATGCTGCCAAATCCGAAATAGACCGGGGGCGCGCCGTTGGTTAGAAAGCTCTCGAGCTCGGCGGGCAGTGGAGCCGGATCGGCCAGGAACCAGGCTCCCGTCTGCACGATCTGCATGCGCGGCGTGGAGGAGGCGGGCGCGATCACCGCATCTGCGGCAAGCCACGGTTGGTGGGTGAAGATGAAGTCCTGCACACGTTTGATCGGGGCCAATCCAACCTGGCTGCGCTCGTCGTTCAAGGTTGTTAGAAACAGGGAGTCCCACCTGCGCTCGTTGGATATCCACAGCAGGCGATTCACGATGGCGGGCAGTGATGGCGAGTGGTGGGAACCCATTTTTGGCGGTGCATGAGCGGGCGAGGGTAACGTCACCGGGCAGTAGGTTACAAAGGCGTACGAGATTTTGAGGGCCTCGGCAATGGAGCGCGCAGCGATTTGCAATGGGCCCGCGGCAACCAGCAGATCACACCCGCGCGCCGCCGCGGTCACAACTCGAAACTGCTCACGGATCGTATGCGCGGCGAGTTGCCGCAACTGGTCTTTGGAAGGTTTGGGCAGCTTGCCGGGCGTGCCCCGTGTCACGTGCTGCTTCAGGTCCGGCCCGATCGGTATGCAGGCCAGCCCGAACGACTCGACCCACTTCCTGAAATTGGGGGCCACACAGAGGCGGGCAGTGTGGCCGAGGGCGCGCAGCTCGAGTGCAAGCGAGACGATAGGCTGAACGTCACCCCGCGAGCCAATCGAGGAAATGAGTACGTCCATGGCGGCTCCCTGGCGATACGGTGCGGCGTTTTAGCGGATTTCGTGCGAACGCGGCAGTCTTCCGGAGCAGCTGCGGAGGGGCTAATATGACAGTGCGGTGGGAAATCGAGACAAAAACGACGGGCCTTACAATGATCCCGCCGAGCCCACTTCGCGAGACCCGCACGCCTACGACCGAATCCCTGACGTCCGCGACGGCCTGACCCGCGAGGAACGGGTGGTGCTGTACGTTCTGCACGAGACACAGAAAGAACGCGGTGGCCGGAATGTCCCGACCGCGATGTTGTGGGGTCGGGTGTGTGAATATTTCTACATCAGTCCTGAAGCGCTGTCGCAGATGCTCGCGCGGCTCGGCGCGCGAAAGTGAGGCCTTTCTTGAAACTCTTCGCGTTGATTGTCTGTATGGCCGCGGCCGCTGTGGCGAGTGCGGCACCGCCCGTTGTGCAAATCGACGGCGGTCGGATCTCCGGGGTGACTGATTCCGGTGTGGTGTCCTATAAAGGCATTCCTTACGCCGCGCCGCCAGTTGGTGACCTTCGCTGGCGTGCGCCGCAGCCTGTCCCTGTTTGGACGGGCGTAAGGGCGGCCAACAAGGTAGGTCCGCTGTGCATGCAGATAGTGAATACAGGCGACAATGGCGTGGGACCGCCGCCGGACAGTGAGGATTGCCTCAATCTGGACGTCTACGCGCCCGCCTCGGGGAAGCGAGCGAAACTGCCCGTCATGTTCTGGATTCATGGCGGCGGGTACGTAAACGGTTCAGGCACCGCCGCTCTTTACGATGGCACCGAGTTAGCGAAGCAAGGCGTCGTGGTGGTATCGATCAACTACCGCCTGGGACGATTCGGCTTCTTTGCACATCCGGCGTTGACGAAGGAAAAGCCCGACGGCCCGCTCGGCAACTACGCCTTCATGGACCAGATCGCCGCCCTTCAATGGGTCAAACGCAACATCGCTGTCTTTGGTGGCAACCCGGACGATGTCACCATCTTCGGTGAGTCTGCAGGTGGGGGTGCCGTTATCAACCTGATGATCTCTCCCGCCGCCCGGGGATTGTTTCACAAGGCCATTTCCCAATCCGGCGTGGCGCGCGTGGCCTTCCCGTATTTGAATCGTGCGAATGAGGAGGGGGTTCCCTCGGCGCAGGAGCAAGGTAAGGTCTTTGCGTTGATGTTAGGTGTGGCAACCGATGATGTGACGGCCCTGAGGGCCATCCCGGCCCAGCGCATCGTCGACGCGGGCGACGCGGATTTCGGCCGCGGCGGGCCGATGATTGACGGCAAGATCCTGACTTCCCGGGCTGATGCGGCCTTCCAAAATCATGCGGAATCCCGCGTCCCGTTCCTGTTGGGCAGCAACGCGCTGGAATTCCCTCCGTCTCCCGACTCCAACGTGCATTTCCGGGAGTTGTTGAGATTTCCGGCGCCTCAGGGAGCCCGGCTGCTCGCAGCCTATGGCACGGAGGACGCTTTCAACACAAACATTGTGAGCGATATCCTCTTCACCGAGCCGGCGCGACATCTCGCACGGACCCATTCCGAGATCGCTCCCACGTTTTTATACCGGTTCAGCGTGTTGTCGGAAACAGCGCCCCCGCAGATCAAAGCAGCTCCGCACGCCTCAGACAGGCAGTATGTATTTCGAACCTTGAAAACGTCTCCCTGGCCCACAGGCCCGATGGATGAAAAGGCGGCCACGCTGATCAGCGCGTATTGGGTCGCCTTCGCGAAGACCGGCGATCCCAACGGGGGTGGTCGACCGAAGTGGCCCGACTATCAGTCATCCGCCGATCAACTCATCAACTTCAAAAACGACGGCCCCGTGATCGAAAAGACGCCGAACACAGTCGCGCTGGACGCCATTTCCGCGGGCTATTCCAAATAACGCTTCAGGGTCCATTGGTAAGCAGTATCTTCCCCACGGTCCGCCCCTCCGCCAGCAATCGATGGCCATCTCCCGCCTTGGCCATCGGAAGCACCGAGTCGATTACCGGCACAATCTTCCCAGCCTCAATGAGAGGCCACACGCTCTCGAGGACCGCCTTCACAATCGCCGCCTTTTGCTCACGAGGTCGCGCCCGCAACATTGTCGCGCTGACACTCTGCCGTTTCGACATCAGCAGACGCAACGGCAACGGCGGGTCGACCGGCGAGCCGCTACTACCGATAATGACCAAGTGGCCATCGACGGCCAGGCATTTGAGATTGCGCTCCAGGTAGTCGGCGCCCACGATGTCGAGAATCCGGTCGACACCCTTGCCGTCGGTAGCTAACAGCGTCTGCTCGCTGAAGTCCGCGTCACGGTAGTTGATGAGAATGTCGGCACCGAGCGCGGCGCAGCGGTTGAGCTTCTCTTCACTCCCCGCCGTGGTAACGACGGTTACGCCAATAGCCTTCGCCCATTGGATGGCGAAGGTGCCGATCCCGCTGCCGCCGCCGTGCACGAGCAGGCTCATCCCGGGCTGCAGTTGCGCCTTCATGCTGAGGTTGGAAAACACCGTACAGGCGGCTTCAGGCAACCCAGCCGCCTGCAGGACATCCACTCCGCGGGGCAGAGGCAGAACCTGCTCCCACGGCACCGCAACCTGTTCTGCGTAGCCGCCACCCGTCAAAAGTGCACAGACGCGGTCACCCACTTTCCAACCGCGGGCGTTGCCTCCAACCCAGGATATCGTGCCGGAGCATTCCAACCCGAGGATGGGTGATGCTCCGGGCGGGACCGGATAGACACCATGCCGCTGCAGCAGATCGGCATTGTTGATACCGGCGGCATGGATGTCGATCACAACATCGTCCGGGGTCGGGACCGGGGATGCGAAGGTCGACCAGGTGAGCACTTCCGGCGGGCCTGGGGATTTGAATGTAACCGCGTGCATCTGGCTCATGCGAATGCCTCGTCTTTTCGTACAGCCAGTATCCCACGGCAGGGCGGCCGGGGGCACCTTTCGCGTGCAACGGGCCGTTCCGGCGCACCGTTTTCTATCGCATGAAAAACGTTCACCCGGCCAGGGTGACGTAGTTCTCCTGTTCGCCTGTTGTAGTTTGCTACCGTGTCCGGCAGTACAGATGCGGAAGATGAATCATGCGCACCGGACTGACAAAACACTACCTGCTGGCCTCTGACTTCGATCAGACACTCAGCTTCAATGACTCGGGGCACGTCCTGAGTGAGATGCTGGGGGTCCGCGACTTCGAGCAGAAGGTCGTGGGATTGGCTCGCAGCAACCTGGTCCAACAGGGCGGGGAGCTCGCATACCTCATCCGTCACGACCCCGACTTTCGCGGCGTCCGCCGCCAGCACCTGGTCGAGGCGGGACGTCACGTCAGGATCAAAGAGGCCCTGCCGGCTCTGGTGGATTCCCTGCGTCGCGGTTTGTACGGCAACACCTTCTCGTTCCGCGTGATCTCAGCGGCACCCAGGGAATTGGTCGCATCGGCGCTCGCCGGCATCGTGCCGCCTGAGCATATTTTCGGGACTGAATTCGACTACGAGCCCTCCACCGGCGAGGTACGGGCGATCACCCGCGTCCCCGCGGGTTACGGGAAGGTCGCGGTCCTCGATGAGATTGCGCAGAAACTCGGCGTTGTGAGTGATCGCATCGTGTACGTTGGTGACGGAAGTTCAGACGTTCATGTGATGCTACACGTCAACAATGGCGATGGTTTCACGATCGCGGTGTCGGAGAACCAGCAGCTGGCGCGAATTGCGAAGGCGACGGTGTTGAGCGACAGTGCGTTCAGCATCCTGGTGCCGGTACTCAACCAGGTGTTGAGTTTGCGGACCCCGCAGATCCGGGCACTCCTCGAGTCGCATGGCCTGATGCTCCACGATTGGGAACGCGCGTCGCGCACGGATCGCGTCAAGATTCTGGAGCTGGCGCCGTCCATATCCCAGCCCGCGTTCGCCTGACCGGGAGGCTGTTTCATGACTGAGATACTCGGCTGGATTGCGACCGCGGTGTTCGTAGCGTCCTACTTCTTTTCACGCCCCGGCCTGCTGCGAGCGGTGCAAATGGGCGGGGCCACTCTTTGGGTCCTCTACGGATTTCTGATCGGCGCGATTCCCGTCATTGCCGCTAACGTATTGGTGTTAACGGCCGCTGCCTGGACGCTCGTGCGAAGCAGGACGGCGCCGGATGTACCTGTCGGCTAGAAGGCGGCCGCTTCTTCGTGCCGGCAGTTAGCTCTTGAAGAACGCCAACAGGTCCGCGTTGATCGTCTCGGCTTCAGTCGTGGGCATGCCGTGAGGAAATCCTTATGATCCATGTCGTGACCCTCGCCCGTCTGGGTCGAGCGGCCATGGCCACGGCGATCGTGGGCGATGACGCGGAATCCCTTGTTGAGGAAGAACAGCATCTGCGTATCCCAATCGTCGGCCGACAGGGGCCACCCATGGGAAAACACAATCGGCTGACCACTACCCCAATCCTTGTAGTAAATCGTCACTCCGTCTTTGGTTGTAATCGTATCGCTCATGCTCATGCTCAGATTGCGCCTGTTGGAAAGTTCGCGAGGAGCGGGTTCTAGCATGGCCACGTGACGGGCGAATAGAACGGAAGAGCTGACCTTTGTCGGCGGGATTGCCCGAGGCGGCCCCGCCCTGGACGGGCCCCAAAAAAATCACGCCGCCAGGCACAGTAGTCGCGAGGGGGTCACGAGCTGCACCTGACGGCGTTCGGATATTGAAAACAATCTCCGTGCTATGTCATTGCAACGGTCGTGCCAGGCGCTTCAGCCGCTTCCGGGCAGGCTGAGCGGCTCGCGAAGGGGTACCGGTGATCGCTTAGAGCGCGAAGGAGTGCGCCTGTGCACCGGCATAGTGCGCAGGTTCCCGCCAGCCCCCGGTTATATTGTTATGGAAATTCGGTCTGGTGGCGGGGCCCCGGGGTGCAGAGCCGCCGCGCAGGGGAAGGTAAACTTGCGCGGATGACGGATCCTCTTCTCTATGTTGTGGCCGGCCTGTTTGTGGGCGGCATGGTGGGCTTGACGGGTGTGGGCGGCGGCTCGCTCATGACACCGATCCTGGTTCTGATTTTTGGACAATCCCCCGCCGTGGCTGTCGGCACTGATCTCGTCTTTTCCGCCACGACCAAGCTCGTCGCGACCGTGTCCTTCGGATACAGCCGTCGTGTCGACTGGCGAATCGTTGGCCGCTTGGCGCTGGGCAGCATTCCAGGAGCCGCGGCCGTCGCCTTCTGGTTCTGGATGTCGCATCGGACTCCAGGAGTCATAGAGCATGTGATCGCGCGTGCGCTCGCAGTCATCCTCGCAGTTGCTGCAGTCGCCATGCTGTTGCAATACCCATTGCGGCGATTGGGCCTCAGGCTGACTTCGGTGTGGCTCCAGCGCGCAGAGCGCTTCACGTTGCCTCTGACTGTGGCTACGGGCCTGTTGCTCGGGGCGGCAGTCACACTGACGTCTGTCGGTGCCGGTGCCTTGGGAGTCGTAGCGCTACTGGCCCTTTATCCGCTGCGGCTCACTGGCGATCGGTTGGTTGCGACCGACATTGCGCATGCTTTGCCGGTTACGGCGATTGCGGGGGCGACGCACGCGCTGTTGGGCCACGTGGACCTGCATCTGCTGGGTTTTATGCTGGCCGGCTCGATACCCGGCGTTTTGCTCGCATCGCGGGCCACAGTGCGGTTACCCGCGCCCCTGACCAACACTCTGGTCGCGATCATGCTCGCGTTTGTCAGTCAACGGATGCTGTTCGGCAAGTAGAGACCGCACGGCTCAATTCTCGCCGCGGCTCAATCCTCGTGCAGGCCGCACTCGCGCTTGAGCCCGAAGAATCGCAGCTGATCCACGCTGTCGACTTCTGACATCGAACGGGTCGTGTGCCAGTCGCCGATGGACAAATAGCCCTTGTCCCACAGCGGGTGATACGGCAGCCCGTTCTCTTTGAGATACCGACCCACATCGCGATCGGTCCAATCGAAGAGGGGATGTACTTTGAAGCGGCCGCGCTTGAGCTCCACCGGCGCAATGTTTTCGCGGGTCTTGCTCTGCGCACGACGCAGCCCCGAAAACCAGGTTGCCGCGCGCAGCTCTTTCAGGGCCCGCTCCATCGGCTCTTTCTTGTTGATCCGGTTGTACTGCTCGATACCTTCCAGGCCCTTGTCCCACAGCTTTCCGTAGCGGGACTCCTGCCACGCCGCCGAGGAGTCCGGACGGTAGGTCTTCAGGTTGAGATTGAGCTTTTGAGTGAGCTCGTCAATGAATTGGTACGTCTCGGGGAACAGGTAACCCGTGTCGATCAATACCACCGGTATTCCGGGGACGACTTCGTTGACCATGTGCAGCATGACGGCCGACTGGGCACCGAAGCTGGACGACAGGACGTGAGTGCCTGGAAGGAGCTCGACAGCCTGCTCGACGCGCTGCAGCGCAGGCAAAGCCTCCAGTGACCGATTCACCACAGAAAGGGCTTCCCGATCAATGACTTCCTGATCAGCCCCAAACCAGCGGGCCAAGGATGTCGTCAGCGATGTCGTCAAATTCACTAGGGTCCTCTCCCAAGGAGAGCGTGAACTTTAGCGACCTCGGCCCCGAACCAGAACGAAGCATTTCTAATGAGGAGTGCTGGTCTGGTTATAAAGCGGTGACCGGCGCGCGGCTGGCGCTCCTGCAAGGCCAGACGTGCCGCCGGGTCCCGTGCCCCGGCACCACGGCCACCAGCGCTGAAGCCCTACTTCAACTGGCAGATATCCAGCACGTTCATGTCGGTGTAGTCCAGGTTCTCACCACCCATGGCCCAGATGAACGAGTACTTCTTGGTTCCCGCTCCCATGTGGATGGACCAGGGCGGGCTGATGACGGCCTCCTCGTTGGCAACCACAATGTGCCGCAGCTTGTCGGGCTTGCCCATGTAGTGGAAAACGCAGTCGTTCGCCTCCGGCAGGTCGAAGTACATGTAAATCTCGCTGCGCCGGTCGTGCAGATGCGGCGGCAGCGTGTTCCAGACACTGCCGACTTCCAGAACGGTGAGGCCGAGGAGCAGCTGCGCGCTCTCGCACACACCCGGAATCACCAACTGATAGATCGTCCGCTGATTGGAGCCAGCCAGATCGCCGCGCTTCAGTGGATTGGCTTGATCGAGGCGGATGTGCTTGATCGGGCAAGCCTTGTGGGCGGGCACAGAGACGATGTAGTAGCGGGCGCCGTTGCCCGCGAAGGTGACGCTCTTCGAGCCCATCGGGATGTACAGGCAGTCTTTGTTCTTCAGCGAAAAACGCTGGCCATCGACGACGACTTCGCCCTCGGTGCCGACGTTGACGACGGCCATTTCGCGCCGTTCCAGGAAAGGCTTGCCCTGGGCGCTCTTAGGCTCGGTCGGGTCCGGCAGGCTCAGCACGGCCCCGGCCGGGGTTGCGCCGCCGATCACGAAACGCTCATTGTGGGAGTAGTTCAGAACGACCTTGCCGTCCGCAAACATGCCGGTGACGAGGTGGCGGTCGCGCAGCTCATCGTTTTCCACCCGGTTCATCATGTCCGGATGCGTGGCATGGTAGGTTTTCTCAAACATCATCTGCTCCGTGTGAAAAGGCATTACTGCGAGTTCGACACCGGTGTCAAACCGCGCTGCTCGGGCGAATGATGGCATCAAGCGATGTCGAATATGGTTTTTTTTGCGGGCGGGCAGGGGCGCTGCCCCCAGGGGCCGCCGCCCGCAGTATGTAAAATGCGCGTCCGGTCGGACGAGCGCACCCCGGCCCCGCAGCCGCGCAGTGCTCCATTGCCGGGGCCTCTGCCGTCAGTGCAGCGTGTACTTCACCCGCGCATAAACGAACCGCTGCAGCGGATCGCCATAGCTGATGTCGTAGCCCCCGACGAAGTTGTTGGTCGAGGAGGCGTAGTTCGCATAGGGCGGAACCTTGTCGAACAGGTTCCGCACACCGACCGTGAATTTGAACGACTCGAGACCGGTATAGGACGCCTGAGAATCGACCGTGTCGTACGCGGACACTTCGCGAAACTGCCGGGTTATGGCTGAGGCGCCGTCGCGATATCTCTTCTGGAAATTCTGGGTCACCGATACATTCCAGGTTCGCGCTTCGTAGACAGCCGTAGCGTTGTAGCGGAAGCGGGAAACGATGCCTCCGTTGGAGACGTTGTTCAGTCCCTTATCGAGTTGTCCCGTCCAAGTGCCGTTCGCGTTCTGTGCATCGTACTTGTAAAAGTAAGTGCCATTGCTGAGGAGAGTGACAGTGCCCAGCTCTGCAATCGGGATGGCGTACTTCAGATCGACATCGAGGCCGCTCACTTGCGACTTGAAGAGATTGGCGTTGGTCTGGCTGATCGACACGATCTGGCCGGCGGCGTTGCGGTTGATCAGGTTCGCAAACTGGGTGGCGGTCTGTGCATTCTGCAGAATCACGGCGTAGTTCAGACCCCCGACCACGATCTGATTTTTCAGGTAGATCCAGAAGGAATCCACATCGATCGTCAGGTTGCGCACCGGCTCGATCACCGTGCCCAGCGTGAAGCTGTTTGACTTTTCCGGTGAGAGGTTGGGATTGCCGCCCGTGATGGTCGTGAATTGAAAGCTGCAGCTGGGATTGTTTGCGTCGAAAACAACACACTGGATCGGGTCGCGGGTACCATTTCCCGTCACACTGCGCGCTTGAGCTGCATACAGATCGGTGAGGGAGGGCGCACGGAACCCCGTTCCCGCGGCACCGCGAAGCAGGAACCAGGACACGGGCTGCCACCGCAATGATCCTTTCGGATTCACGGTGCTGCCGATGGATTGATAATGGTCGTAGCGCACGGCCGCGTCAGCCTCCAGTCCAGTGAGCAGCGGCGCGTTGAATTCGAGAAACCCCGACTCGATGGTGCGCGAGGCAGACTCCGGCAACGTGTTGCCACCTTGACCTGCGATGTCACCGGCCTGGACGGCGGCGGCCGGGTTGAAGTCAAACGTTTCACGGCGCAACTCCAGACCGATGGCACCCGCCAAGGGGCCTGCGGGCAGTGTGACCAACTGCCGGCTGGCAGTGCCGGCGAGGCTCGCGAGCGACGTTTTGGTTTCCAGATCCTGACCCACAAACTCGGTGGCTTTGGCCGCCGCCAGCGCCGCCGGATCCGTGGTCGGTCCGAACGGATTGATGACGCCGCTGTCGAGCAGCGGCATGATCTTCGAATACAACGGGTAACCTGACTCCAGGTTGTCCTTGACCCTGACTTCGCTGTACATCGCCGAGGTGTCGTAATCCCAACCGGCGGCCGTTCCCTTGAGCCCGCCCACAACACGTACTGTATTGGCGGTATCCAGCGTATTGCGCAGACCGTTGGCAAAGTCACGATAGATGAGGTTGAGCGGTTGGCCATTCACCCCGTTGGCGATGGCAAAGGCGGTTGGGTAGTAGGGACTCGTGGGACCCAACAGGAACGCCCCGGTACCTGGCACGACGGCCGAGTTCTTGTAGGTCGGATATTGTGTGGCGAGCAGGTTGGCCAGGAACGCGTTGTACGGATTGCTTGCCAGCAGGGGGTTCTGATACGACAGCGGCACAGGCTGGACGGTGGTCGTCGTTTTCACCTGCGAAAAGCTTGCCTCGCCATACAACTTGCTCGTGTCGGTCAGGGCAAAACCGCCCGTGAAATTGACATTGACCTTCTTGTACTGCGGTTCCAGCGAGTCGAACGATGAGTTGTCAAAATGGCATTGATTCGGGAAGTTCACATCGTTGATCGAATACGGTCCGCAGTTGGGGAACGCCGGATTGCGCGTACCTTTGCCTCCAGTCAGTGCGACGTTGGCGGGGAAGGCAAACGAAGAGGTGACGTCGTTCCCATAGCCCGGGCTGTAGCGGGTCGCGAAGTCGCGGTGAGATCCCATCAGGGCCGAGGAATGCTCGAAGTTGAGTCCGAGCTCGGCGTTGTAGCGATCCTGCTTGAGATCGCCGATGCCGCCCAGGACCGAGACTTTTTCCTCCGTTCCCCCACCCGAATGGGTTGGCGTACCCCCCTCAGCGGTGGCTTCGAGCCCCTGGAAATTCTGCCGCATGATGAAATTGACGACGCCGGCGATGGCGTCGCTGCCGTAAATGGCGGAGGCACCGTCCTTCAATACCTCCACTCGTTCTATCATTGAAAGCGGGATCGAGCTGATATCGACCGACGAGCCCGCAGCCCCTACGGAGCTGCCGCCATAAACCGCCGATCGTCGGCCATTGATCAGCACGAGCGTGCGCGCGCTGGTGAGACCGCGAAGCGAGATCGTAGCGATGGCGCCTGTCTGCGTGCCGCTGGCCTGGCTCGAGCCGAAACTGCCGGCGCTGTCGACCGAGGCAATCTGCCGGATCAACTCTTCGACCGTGCTGGCGCCGGTGCGCGCGATATCCTCCTGTTTCAACATCTGCACGGGCAATGCGGTTTCTGCATTGATGCGTTTGATCGAAGTGCCCGTGATGACAACTTCCTCCAACGAACTCTTGTCAGAATCTGCCGCTTCGGCTGGAGCCGCCGCCGTTGCAGTGTTCGCCGTAGCGGCCATGCCAAGGACCAGGACCGCAACTTTAGTCCCGTCCGTCAGCCGGTTAAAAAACCCATGGTGACTCATTCGCAACCCCGTATGCGGCTCGACGTCCGCTTGTCATGTCAGGCGCGGGGGATTGTGAATAACGGAACTGACTTTGACGATTGCTGCAGGTTATTTTGGTGTTCCCGTTCCCGCGGTCAAAAGCGCTTGGAGATTCCAACAGACAGGCCGCCCGGCAGGATCTGAACTGACAACGGGATGCGACGCGTAGTGCTCCAGTACCCAACTCCCGTTCCGAGCACCCAACCTGCGATCACGTCCGACTGCCAGTGTGCATGGCTTTTGAGCCGGGCCGTCGCGTCATAAACAGGCAACAGCTCCAACGCCCAGATCCAGGGACGGTCGTGGGCATAGTTGACTATCAGCGGTGTCACGAAGCTCGCCTGGAGTGTCACTTCGCCGCTGGGGAAACTCTCGCAGCAACTGCCGCGGAACCAGCGATTCGGATCGTCGCCCTGGTTCGGCCGGGCGCGTCCTATAGTCTTCTTGAGAATCGTCGAGGCAACTCCAGATATGACTGACGAATCGATTGTCTGCCAGAAGGTGTGCCCCAGCCTGTCCTCGTTGCCGAGCCACAGTGCTCCGCCAATCTCCGTTGCGATGACCCCGAATTCGAGCCCGGTCTGATATTTGCGGGCCCAGATGCCGCTTTGATCGAAGGCGATCTCATGATCGAACCCGCCGGCCCGTGCCTGGGCGCAGGCCAGCAGTCCCAGAGCGATTGCAACTCGGCGTAACGTCAGCATGTTTGCGCGTTGTAGGTCTGCAAGTCGCGGTAGCCACCGCAAACAGCACCACTGGCAGCCAGGGCTGCTCGCACCACCGGACTCAGCAGAGCCTCGAGCTCGTCGCTGTGTCGATACGTACGCATCGATTCCGTAATGGGGCCGGACAGGCTCGTCGCCGGGTGCAGATAGATTTCGGTAACGCCCGGTGGCAGCCGTCCGAGAATATCGATGAGTTTTTGGCTGTCGAGCCGCCCGCTCGAGGCAACACCAAACACGTGGTCATTCACCGTCATCCCGCCGGCGCGGAGCCTCCACCTCATCATTGCGAGCCAAGGCAGGAGAAACACTGCACTGGATGCCGCTCCCGCGAGTCGCGAATACCAGAACGGCTCCTGCGGCACCCGTACGGCAGACAATCCAAACTCGCTGCCGATCCGCATGACCAAATCCAGGATCAGCGGATGCAAGTGAAAGTGCTTGTGGGCATTCACGTGATCCAACTCGAGTCCCGTTCGGGCGAACGCCTCGAACTGGGCGCGAATTTCCGCTGCGAGCTGTGCACGTACCTTGCGCGAGGCGACAAAGCAGACGGAATTCCAAACCATGGCATCGGAAAACCGGCCGCTGGTATCAACCAGCGCGGGAATGAGGCGGGGCGGCAGAACGCAGTAGCCATCAACCAGGACCAGGTGCAGCCCCACTCTCAGCTTGGGCAGTGTTGCCGCGAGTCGCACGGCTGCTGCGCTCGCAGGCGCCGCCACCATGAGACTTGCCGCTGTCAGGATGCCGCCGGCAGCTGCCTGCCGAACGGCGTCATTGACCGCTTCATGCAGGCCGAAGTCATCGGCAGTGACAATGAGAAAGGGGCCGCGCACTCAGGAGAGGCTGCGCATGATGCCCTGCGCGTCCACGGCAAACTCGTTGCCGCGCCAGGTCACGACCGATGAGCGCAACGCGCGCAGCCAAACCCAACACAGCAGCAGATCCCGCGCGGGCAGCAGACACAAGTCGGTGAAGGAGAAGTCCCGACTGCTCAGCTTCGAGAGGCTGAACAGAGCGAGGCGAGTGACCAGTGCTGTGAGAAAGAGCGCGGTGCTCAAGGAGGCGGCGGACGGCAGCTCCGCGCTCATCACCAGTCCCGCCAATGCCAGGGGAAGACCGAAGCTGAGGAACAGGAATCGGAAGCTCTTCGGGCGCAGCACCCGGATGGTGCGCATCCAGCGGGTCTCGTGATCCACCAGGTGATCGAGACTCGGTTCCGAATGCTCAGTCCGGGGAACATGAGTGGACAGGGCTATTCGCAGACCGGTGGCGCGTACCAGGGCGCCCAGCTCGTAGTCATCGGCCAGATGGTTGGAAAGACGGCGCAGACCGCCGATTGCCTGCAGGGTGGCGCGGCGCAGGCACAGAGCCAGTCCGGAAGCATATTCCCGATGGCCGAACAGCTGTGCCAGCAGCACCGAGGGCATATACCACTCGTTGACATACATGGCGCCCAGCCGGGACCAGACCTTCGAGGTCGGCATGCCGCGATAAACGCACGTGACGAGACCGACGCCCGGATCACTCAACGGCGCGACCATGCTCGACAGATAGTCAGGACCCACCAGCGCGTCGCTGTCGGCAATCATGAGTACGTCATGTCGGGCGCGCGGCACCATGTTGATCAGGCTGCTGATCTTTCGATTGGAGCCGTGCTGCTTCCCGTTGACCACCACATCCATGGGCAGCGTTGGAAACTCCTGGATGAGCCGCGCCACGATCTGCAACGCGGGATCCGCCTCATCCTGAATGCCAAAGACAATCTGATACTGCGGGTAGTCCTGCAGGCAGAAGGACCGCAAATTCTCATACAGCCCGGGTTCCGCGCCGCACAGGGGTTTCAACACAGTGACGGGTTGTGCGGGTTGGCTGGACGGTGTGCGTACCCGCCGCCGCACCTTCCAGATCAGGACTGCCAACAGTGCCATGGCTTCATAGCCGGCGGCCGCACACAACAAGCCAATGCCCAGCAGTCCGATCAGCACATGGTACAGGGGCATTCAGGCCTCACGAGCGTGCAGGAAACGGAAAAACTCAACCCCTTCACAAAGTGTCGTCAGCCCTGGCTGGGTCATCCGCGGCAGTCCTCGCATGCAAATACATACTTTGCAAGGCAAAGTAATACGCCTGCTCGATGCATGCAAGCCCCGTTGCCACCGAAAACGGCTGCGCTGCGCCGCATGAAGGAATCAGGAAAGGTAGACCGGGGCAGTTATGAAGCGGGGCAGAAACAGAACTGTCATACAGGGACGCTAGCTTTGTGCCGGAAAGAGAACCAAGAAAGGGTGGCCGGCTCGCGCCCCCTGAGGATACCAACCATGCTCAAACCACTCGTTCTTCTGGGTGCCAGTCTCGCCGTGGGCGGGCTGACGACGGCCTCGGCCGCCGAGGTCAGGCACGCCCTGCTCATCAGCGTCGACGGCCTCCACGCTCTGGACCTGACCAATTACGTTGCCGATCACAAAGACTCTACCTTGGCCGCACTGAGCCGCCACGGCGTCACCTACACCAACAACACGTCATCCACTCCGTCCGACTCGTTCCCGGGACTTGCCGCCCTGGTCACGGGCGGTTCGCCGACAACGACGGGACTCTGGTACGACGACACGTATAACCGCGCGCTGTCGCCGCCAGCGAAGACCGATGGACTGGGAAATCCGGGCGGTGCGTGTCCCGGCACGGTGGGAACCAACGTCGCCTGGGATGAGGCCGTCGATCTCGATCTCACCCGGCTCGACGGGGGCGGCGGGCTCAATCCCGATTTTCTGCCGCGGGATCCCAGGAACGGCTGCCGGACCGTGTTGCCGCATCAGTACCTGCGCGTGAACACCATTTTCGAGGTGGTTCGCCAGCATGGCGGCCGAACGGCCTGGACTGACAAGCACCCCTCGTACGAATGGACCAACGGACCCAGCGGAAAAGGCGTGGAGGATTTCTACGGGCCGGAGATCAATTCGATCCCGGTACCACTGCCCCAGATCTCCGGCTGCGGTGTCGTGCCGTTCGCCGACCCCACTGCCGATGACGGCTGGACCAACAGCTTTGCGGATATCCGCTGCTACGATTCCCTGCATGTGCAGGCCATCATCAACCAGATCGATGGCTACAACCACGATCGCTCGAAGAAGGTGGGTGTGCCGACCCTGTTTGGCACCAATTTTCAGGCAGTGAGTGTGGGACAGAAGCTGGCCGTGGATCCGGTCACGGGCGTGAAGGGTGGCTATACCGATGTACTGGGGACGCCAGGCCAGGGGCTGGCGGAAGAGCTCGATTTCGTGGATCAGTCGCTGGGCAAGTTTGTCAGTGAGCTGAAGAAAGAGGGCCTGTATGAGTCGACGTTGATCCTCGTTTCGGCGAAGCATGGACAGTCGCCCATCGATGTCACTCGGCGTCAAGGGATCGGCGGTGGCCAACCCGCGAAGACCATTGGGTCCGCGGACGCCTTCGATATCTCTGACGATGGCTCACTCATCTGGCTTACGGATCCTGCGCTGACTGCTGGCGTGGTGGCGAATCTCAGTACGCCCGCGAATCAACAGGCCCTGGGAATCCAGGAGATATTCGCGGGTGCTTCGCTGCGCAACAAATTCAACGATCCCGGCAGCGACCCGCGTACACCCGACATCATCCTGAAGGTCAACACCGGCGTGATCTTCACCGGCGGCTCGAAGCTGTCCGAGCATGGCGGATTCAACGAGGACGATGTGCATACAGCGCTGCTGTTGTCACAGGACGATTGGGAGCAGGCCACTATCAAAACGCCGACCTCCAATCAGCAAGTGGCGGCCACCATCGTCAAACTGCTCGGCATCGATCCGTCCGAGCTGCAAGCCGCGCAGCTGGAGCACGTTCATACGTTGCCGCTGCCTGACCGACGCTGAGTCGTCCGACTCACCACCACCCCGGCGTCCGCCGGGGTGGCTCCACAAGACAAAGTTAACAGTCCGTGCACCACACAATAATTGTGTTGACGTCCGTGTGGGCTAAATATATATGATATACCAGCAATACGAAGGCCGTTCCTGAGCGGCGATTGGCGATCGAACCGAGGGGGTAGCGATATGCCTTTGCTTGAAAGCTTCATGAAAGAAAGTACTTGGTATAGCAAACTGAGTACCTCCACCCGTTCCCGACGAGGCAGCCTGCCGGCCGCGCTGGCCGCGACACTGATTGCCGCGGCTGGTTTCTGCCAGCCGGTTTGGGCGGATGAGCAGACTGAAAAGGCGCTCATGGAGCAGATGCGCCTCATGCAGCAACGGATGGATGAGCTCAGCAAGGAAGTACAGGAGTTGCGCAAGCAGAATGCCGGGGCTGCCGCCGCTGCCACTGCGCCGGCACCCAACCCGCCGGCCCCCGCCGTGGCGCAGGGCACGCCGATTCCAACGCCCAAGGCCGTGACAGCCAAGGAGGCGCCTCACGAGCCCCTGTTTGAGAAATTCCTGAAGGGCTTCTACGGCACACTGGATGTGTCGTTTGATGACGTGACCAAGGGTATCAACGGGCTGACTGCGTACGAATACAGCCTGGTGGATCCCACCAACCCGAATTCCGGTTACGTACAGGGGCCGGCAAAGGGCACACAGCAGGTTGGACGCCTGGGCTATCTGCCGTCGCTGTCCACGAACAAGTCACAGATCGGCTACCGCAACACACATCAGATCGCCAGCAGTGATGTGGATTTCATCATGCAGATCGAGACCTCCCTGTCACTCACTGCAGCCCCCGGCTTGCGGACCTCCAACACGCAGCAGTCCAACGTGGTGACCGGTGCGATCGGTCTGGGCGACTCGTTTCTCGGAGTTCAGCGCGATGGCTGGGGCAAGCTGAAGTTCGGCACGACCTACTCGCCGTACAAGAAGTCCACCGATGCCCTGAATCCGTTCTCCGGGATGCTGGGTGACTACGCGGTCATCATGGGCAACAGCGGCGGCGACAACCGTGTCGAGTTCGGAACGCGGCTGGAGCACTCGATCTGGTACGAGTCCCCGAAGCTGTTCCACAACATTTTCAGCTTTGACGTGCTGTACTCGCCTGGCCAGAACCGCACCTTCGACAATGTGGTGCAGTCGGCCGGCTCGCCGGATTGCACGGGTGGCAACCAGCCCGGCAGCGGCAATCTGCCCCTCAGTTGCGATGACGGCGGTTTCGGCGATGCCTACAGTGTCGACTTCAAGGTTGAAGTGGGCGGCTTGTATGCGACCGCGGCGTGGGAGGAACATCGCGCCGTGAATCGCAACAGCGATGGCATCGGCTCGAACAGCCCGATCTACAACTACCTGCTGTCAGTCAACAGCCCGCTGCTGGATTTCAACACCTTCAATGGCTATGTAGCTGAATTCCCCGGCTATGCGACGGTTGCCACGCCGGGATATCTGACCGACATCGGCGATGAGACAGCCTACAAGATCGGCGCGAAGTACACGTTCCCCATCGGCCTGTCGGTGAGCGGCATCTGGGAGGCCCTGCGGCGCAAGCTGCCGCCTTCCCTGGAATTCCAGAACGAGCGCCAGCGCAACGGTTTCTGGCTGGCCGCCTCACAGGATCTGTTTGGTGCGCGCGACAATATCAGCATCGGCTACGGACACGCGGGAGCCTCGGTCGGTGACCCGGGCGGGCAGCACAATTACAGTCCCATTGCACCCCCCAACACGGCCGACATGTACACGTTCGCCTGGAAGCACAAGCTCGATAAGCAGCTCACCTGGTACTTCGACACTGCGCTGACCATCAACCACGGCAATGCCCATTACGATCTGGGCGCCGGTGGCCGGGGTCTCACCACCGACTGCCACGACGGCACCAACACGGTGTTCAACGATTACAGCAGTGCCGGGCCGACGACGTGGGGCGGTTGCCGGGTGCAGGGCTTCTCTACCGGGCTGAATTATCGGTTCTGAGCGGCTGCGCGCAGGAACGCGAAACACTCTTTTACAGTTGTTCACGCTGGGTTTGGGAACCAAGCGCCACTCTAGCTGCACCAACTGAGGGTTCAGCAGCGAAATAGACAGGAGCGACTCCCATGTCCACCCCGGAACTGCGTCTGCAACGGGCCGCGCGTGCCTGCCTCGCAAACGGTCGACTGCCCCGGGTGCACTCGCAGTGCATTTGGGGGGGCTATGGCCGCGGGGACGTCTGTTCTTTGTGCGGCGAGCCGATTCGATCGAACGAGGTGGAGTTTGAAGTTCCCGAGGATGCCGTGGCAGCGGGCATGGCCTTCAGGTTTCACATCACCTGCCATGCGGCCTGGCAGCTCGAGTGCGGCCTCGACGAGCTAGACGCCTGACTGACAGGCTCCTAAACGCCCGCTGAGGCCCGGCCCCCCGACCGGGCCTGCCACACCGCCAGGGCCGGGAGCCCGAACAGGATCTCCCGCGCCCGTTTGGCAAGTGACAAAGCGATGGCAACATCGCTACCCAGTCCGAGCAAGCTGCCGACACCGATCAAGCCGGCCTCCTGCACGCCCAGTCCTGCCGGGGCAATAAAGAAGGCGCTGCGGGCGGCGAGAGTGAGGCTTTCCAGCGCGACAGCCCCTTCCGCGCTGACGGGGTGCGCCAGCCAACGCAGTACCAACCAGGTTTCCGCCGAGCCGCTGACCAGGCCGGCGACCTGCCATGCAACGGATCTCATCAGGCGCGCGTGTGCGGAAGTGAGCTCACGTGTGGCTGAGTCGACCTGTGCCAGTGCTCCTAGCGCAGCAGCCCATTTCTGGCTGGCGCCGAGCGTTCGTTCCGCAAGCTGATGGATCAGGCGGAAGAATGTGCCGCTGCGCAGCACCCAGAACAAAAGGATGACAATCGTCGATGCACCCGCCACGGCCATAACGACAGCGCCCGTCACCTCAAAGTGGTCGGTGGTATGTAGCAGACACGCGAGGCCGATTATCAGGACCAGTACCTGGGACAGAATGTTCAGCATCGTCTCGACCAGGATGCTGCTGACCGCGACCGGGTAGCTCACACCGTAGCGCACCAACAATCGCGCGCCGACCACTTCACCCCCCACGTTCGCAACCGGCAGCAACCGGTTGATCGCCTCACGAATGGAGGCGATGACAAACAGTGTAGCGAAGTCGCTACGCCCGGGGATGAGCGTCCGCCATCCCAGGACGTCCAGTCCCAATGGCAGACAGTGCAACGGTATCAAACAAAGCAGCAGCCATCCCGCCTGCCCGAGCAGGTTGATGATGGACTGGATATCGTTGTGGACAACGAGCGCAGTTAGGGCGAGCAGGCCCAGAACGAGCCCGACGCGTGCGACGGTCTTCATTCATCGGACTATAGCGCCGGGCGAGCCTGCTCCCTCTATCTCCTTCAAGCGGCTCGGTTGCAGCTCGCCGGTGCGCTCGAGCACCGGGTAGGCCACTGAGCAGATGTGCGAGTGGATTCTTTTCAAGTCGCGCAGAATGTCCAGGTGCAGCGAGCTGGATTCGATGCTTTCAGCGCGGCCTTCACGCAAGCGGGCGAGGTGGCTTTCGGCCGCCGCGTATTCCGTTGCCCGCACGGTCGCCTTCTCGGTGACCAGCTGTCGCGCGATCTTGACATCGCCGGACATGAAAACACTGAATGCCAGCGTGAGGTTGTCGAACACCTCCTGGTGAAACGACTCCAATTCCGCTGCGCCTTCCTTGGAGAAGACCACTTTGCGCTTCATTTTCTTGGCGGCCAGCTCCATCAGGTTTTTGTCGATGATGTCGCCGACGTGCTCCAGGTTGATGGAGAACGAGATGATTTCCATCGCCCGGTGACCATCCGCTTCGCTGAGGCTCTCGCGAGTGAGCTTCGTGACATACAGCTTCACGGCTTCGTCGAGTTTGTCGACGGCATCGTCCATGCGGCAGATTTCCGCGACCAGTTTGCGGTCGTCAGTCATGAGCGCGGTCCGCGCCTGGCGCAGCATGGTCTCAATGATGTCGCCGATGTGAAGAGTCTCGCGCGCGGCGCATACGAGTGCCACCGAGGGTGTCGCAAGAGCAGATTCATCCAGGTACAGCGGCGTTGAGGGATCGTTGGGTTTGGGGCGATCCGGCAGAAAGCGCGTCAACAACGCGGCCAATGCGTTCAGCGGCAGAATAAAGACGACCGCCAGGGCCACATTGAAGGCGGTGTGAAAATCGGCAGCCATGCGCGAGGGGTTGGGCTCGAGTTGCGTGAGTGCGTCGGCGATGGGATGCAGGAAGGGGAGCACAATCGCGCAACCAATCAGGCGATTCAGCAAATTCCCCAGCGGCAACCGGCGGCTGGCGGGATTGGCGCTGTGGCTGCCCTCGACGAGGGGATTGATGGCACTGCCCAGGTTGGCCCCGAGAATCAGCGCCAGTGCCGCCACCGGCGTGATGAAATTCGAGAACGACAACGACATGACGAGCAGCACCACGGTTACGCTGGAGTGCGCAGCCCAGGTGAGCGCTGCCGCGATCAGCACGCACAGCAGAGGATCGTCAGTGATCGCCTCGAGAAGGGCGTGCGCCGCCGGCGCGTTTTCCGCGGGCGCCAAAGTGTCCAGAAGGATATGCAGCGACAACACCATGAGGCCCACGCCGATGGCAACTCGCCCCAGGTCGCGCGTACGGGTTTGTCCACCCCGCTTGAAGGCGGTCACACCGACCAGGAACAACAGGGGCGCCACCGCCGACACATTGAACGACAGCACCTGGACGATGAGCGTGGTTCCAACATTCGCGCCCAGCATGATGGCGAGGGCCGGAACCAGGTCGACCGCACCCCCCGTGACGAACGACGCCGTCATCAGGCCTGTGGCGGTGCTGCTCTGGAGCAGCGCCGTCACGAAAATTCCGCCCAGGAAAGCCAGGAAGCGGTTGCGCAGGGCCAGCCCCAGGAAGCGCCGCAGATCCGAGCCGAAGGCGCGCACGATCCCGCTGCGGACCATGTGCAGGCCCCACAGCAACAGCGCAACGCCGCCCATGAGATCGAGGAGGATCATGCTACCCATTCCCTAAACCTACCTCGAGGCTGAATGCTTCGCACGCCCTTGGCAAGTGCGCCCTTCTCGAATACGAAAGGCTGGAGTACGAAAGTCGCACTTCTAATACACAGGTGATCGAGCGACGTTTCGCCGTCGGGCCCGTGCCGTAAGCGCGAAGTACGCCAGCACCGCCAACACATTCGGTATCCACGACGTATGGGCGAGCCAAACCGACATCGCCGGATATCCCGGACACGACGAACGAGGAGTTTGCTGCCGTCGCCAAACGCTCGTACGACGTGCTGGAAAACGCAATACGGGCCGCAACTGGAACGCCCGAGCAGGCGGAGCTCTCAGAGAGTGGCTACGGTTTTCTGCTCGCAAACTGGTCGATTGTTCACGGGTTCGCTCACCTGGCCCTCGGCAATCTATTCCGCGATCCCCAAGGACAGCCCATTCCGGTCGACACACTCATGCAATCGCTGCTGCCGCTGATGCTGCAACATCTGCCGCAACTTCATGGCGAAAAAAAACCCCGCTAGGTGCGGGGTTTTCGGTCGCTTGCTCGTGTGTGAGGGAGCTGTTCTTTTTTATGTCTGTACCCGTTTGTCCCGGGCTTTCTTTTTTTTCGCTTCTGGTAGACCTGATTGCAACCCACATGCCAGCGACTGTGGGGATGAGGTCGATGTGACATGTTGCGGAGCGCAGGCGCCGCAAGTGTGACGTACTGCTCGAAATGGTCCCGCTTTCGATCCCGCTGGCCCGCCCGCAGGCACCCCGCGCACGCCCTCGCGGCGCGCTGCAGCATCGAGTTGTCAAAAGCATCGACACATTGGCTCGCCGGCGCTATGAACTGTGCAAAAATCCGATTCTCAAGTGGTTGAAATGGCAGGTAAAAATAGATTCTCTGGGCTGTAAACCGCGCCGACAGGTGTACCCTACGCCGCTATGAACAAAGGCTCAGACATTCTCGTGGCCGCCCTCGAAAACGAGGGTGTGGAGCGGATCTTCGGCATTCCCGGCGAAGAGAATCTCGATGTGGTCGAGTCCATCCGGAAGTCGTCGGTCCAGCTCGTGCTCACACGCCACGAACAGGCCGCCGCCTTCATGGCGGCGACTTACGGTCGGCTCACGGGGAAGCCCGGGGTGTGCATCACGACGCTGGGACCAGGCGCGTTGAACCTGTCGACCGGAGCCGCCTACGCGCTCCTGGGCGCCATGCCAATGGTCATGATCACGGGCCAGAAGGGCGTCTTGTCGTCTCGCCAGGCGAGATTTCAAATAGTGGATGTGGTCGCGTCGATGCGGCCGCTCACCAAGCTGTCACGGCAGATTGTGTCGCCCAACACCATCCCGACGCTCGTGCGTGAAGCATTTCGAGTGGCTGAGGAAGAGCGGCCAGGGCCGGTGCACCTCGAGCTTCCGGAGGACATCGCCGCCGAGGAGTGCGAGACCGCAGCACTGATTCCACCCCATTCTCTCGAGTTGCCCATCGCCAACGCGGAGGCCATCAATCGCGCCTCCAAACTCATCATGAACGCCCGGGCACCGCTCTTGATGCTGGGCGCGGCCGCCTCCCGCCCGCGATCAACGTCGGATCTCGCGCAATTCGTGCTTCGGACGAAGATCCCGTACTTCACAACACAGATGGGGAAGGGCACGGTTCCCGGCGGCACTGAGCTCTACATCGGCACGGCGGCTCTTTCCGAACGTGACTACGTACACGACGCCATCGAGCGTGCCGATCTCATTGTGACCATCGGTCATGACACGGTGGAAAAACCGCCTTTCATCATGGGTGAGGGCGGTCCGAAAGTGGTCCACGTCGGGTATCTGCCGGCGACGGTAGAGCAAGTGTACTTCCCGCAGGCGGAGGTGATCGGCGATATCGGCCCCTCACTGCGCGTCCTTGCGGATCACGTCGCAGGAAAAATTCCGAACGCGCAAGCGCTGCTGCCGCTGCGGGAGCAGATTCTCAGTCGGATTACCGCTCGCGCCACGGAGGATCGATTCACACCGCAGCGAATCGTACATGACGTGCGACAGGTCATCCCGGAAGACGGCATCGTGGCGCTGGACAACGGCATGTACAAAATCTGGTTCGCGCGCAACTACCGGACCCGGATGGCCAACACGCTATTGTTGGACAACGCATTGGCCACAATGGGCGCAGGCCTGCCCTCGGCGATGGTTGCGGCGATGTTATATCCGAAGCGGCGCGTCATGGCGGTGTGTGGCGACGGCGGCTTCATGATGAACAGCCAGGAGCTGGAGACGGCCATCCGTCTCAAACTGAACCTGGTGGTGCTCATCCTGGAGGATGGCGCCTACGGGATGATCCGCTGGAAACAGTCCGTGGATCGATTTGCCGATTTCGGCATGACGTTCGGGAACCCGGATTTCGTCCAATATGCCGCGTCCTACGGCGCTCACGGCACGCGAATCACCGAAATCAGCCAGTTGGTTCCCGCTCTCGAGAACGCGCTCTCGAGAGGCGGGGTGCATCTCGTCACGGTGCCCATCGACTATTCCGAGAACGAGCGCGTGCTGGTGCGCGAGCTGCAGGAGCGCTTCAAGCCAACAGCGTGATCTCCATATTCAACTCCTGCACACCACCGGGCGGCACCACGAAAGCGCCCAACTTGTCCTTGAATTCACCGGTAAACCCGGCCGCATCCGCGATGCCGTGCCACGGCTCTATACAGATGAATGGCGCGCCGGGCTTCGTCCAGACACCGAGATAAGTTGCGTCGGGGTAGGCCACGCGAATTCGTGGGCCCGTGTCAGCGCCGTAGGTCACGGAGCGGCTGTGTAGAACATCCCAGATGACTACGTCCTCTTTGAACAACGAATCATCCAGCACGAGCCGGCGGCCCGACACCGGTGTTGGATGCTTCTCGGGCGTCAGCAGTCCGTGACTGTCGAGGCGCCGGATCGAAGGTCCCTCATCGTTGGCAAACTCGATGAAATGCGCGGCGCGCGGCTGCCCGTAGGGCAGGGGCCAGCGAAATCCCGGGTGATAGCCCAAACTGGCAGGCATGTCCTGCCCATCCAGATTCCTCACCGAGCTCTTGATCGCAAGCGTGGCACCGGCCAGCGCGAATCTGACATCCAATTGGAATTGGAACGGGTACACCTGCAAGGTGGATCCATCGGCGCTCAGTCTGAACGTCGCCTCGGTGGCCGTTGCGGCGACGACCTCGAACGGCTTGGTGCGGGCGAATCCGTGGCGGGGCAGCTTGTAGGTCGTTGAGCCGACACGGAAGGCGCCACCGGCGAGCTCACCGATCGTGGGGAAGAGCATGGGTGCCCGCCCAGCCCAGACGGCAGCATCCCCATTCCAGAGCAGGTCGCGGCCGTTGCCGTCACGCAGAACGGACAGTTGCGAGCCGAATGGATTCACCGCGGCGCTCAGCTCGGGGGACTGCAGGGAAATCCAGGCGGCGGCTAGCTCGGTCGGGTGGTCTGGCATTTATATGAAACTCCGCACAGCAGGGGTTGGGCCGCAAACGTTAACTTATTACCGTGCTGAAACCTACCGAGGCCCGGGTCCCCAAGCCCGGCGCTGTGCTCCATTTATACCGCGATCTGTGGCGGCTGCTGCGCGGCGAGCGGCACGTCTTCGTATCTGCGGTGGTGCTGCTCGTGGCGGCCCAGACCGTGCTCCTGGCTGTGCCCGTCATTTCCGGCCGCGCCCTGAATGCGCTGCAGCTGCACGGTCGTGATGGATTGCGCGAAGCGGGATTCTGGTTGTCCACCGTGCTGCTGGTCGCGCTCTCGAGCTGGGCCTTGCATGGACCTGCGCGGATTCTCGAACGGCGGGCGGCGCTGACAGTGCGCCGGCGAATGTCGGCAACGCTGATTGAGCGCCTGTTTTCCTTGCCCCTGTCCTGGCACTCGCAGAACCACTCCGGTGCCACAGCTCATCGCATACAACAGAGCACGCTGGCGCTGTCGGGATTTGCGCAGAGCCAGTTCATCTATCTCAACAGTGCCGTGCGTCTGATCGGGCCGTTGATTGCGCTGTGGTGGCTGCAGCCGACGATTGGTTACGCGGCCCTGGGTGGATTTGCCGTGATCACCGTGTCGGTGGTGGGTTTCGATCGCGCGATGCTGCGTTTGGCCCACCAGGAGAACCAGGCCGAGCGACGCTACACCGCCACTCTGGTCGATACCCTCGGCAATGCGAATACCGTCTATGCCCTTCGCCAGGCGAGGGCCGTGGCCGCACGGCTGGAGCGGCGCCTGCTTGCCGTGTTTGAGCCATTGCGCCGTTCCATCGTGTTGAACGAAGCGAAGTGGTTCACGGTTGACATCTCGAGCCGCGTGTTGAGTTGCCTGCTCGTGGGACTGTTCGCCTGGCTTGCCACGCGGCCGTCGGCCGACGGTCAGGCGACCGCCACGTTGTTGTTGGGCAGCGTGTACATGGTTTGGGAATACGCTCAGCAGTCGAGCAATGTCATTTGCTCCATTGCGTCGCACTTTCAGACGTTCGCGCGTCAGAACGCAGACTATGCGAGCGCTGCCGCCATCCCGCACTCGTCCCCTGCAGAAGCAGTCAACTGCGCGACGGCGCAGCATTCGACGAATTGGCACACTCTCGCCGTTCGCGATCTGACATTCAGCCATGCGGCGCATCGCGGCGACCACCCTGCATTGGAAAAAGTCGCGTTGTCGCTGCAACGGGGTAAACGCTATGCGTTGATTGGTGGCAGCGGTTCAGGAAAGAGCACACTGCTGCGCGTACTCGCCGGGCTCTACAGCCCGGAGCGCATCGGCCTCACAATAGATGGAGGCGCAATCTGCGTCGCCCCCACAACAGCCGCAACCCTCCTGCGAGCCACAGCAACCCTGATACCGCAGGACGCAGAGCTCTACGAAGGCACCCTGGCGGAAAATCTCTCCCTGTGCGAATCCGTCAACGGTCCACCGAGCCCGGCCGAATTCGCGCCGGCGCTCGAGGCCGCCTGTGCTACCGACTTTATTGAGCCTACCGGCGCTGGTCTCGAGGCTCCGCTCGCGGAGCGTGCGGCGAACTGGTCGGGCGGTCAGCGCAGTCGCGTGGCATTGGCCCGTGGAATCCTGGCCGCGACCGGTAGCGGGCTCGTGCTGCTGGACGAGCCGACAGCGAGCCTCGATCCGTCCACGGAGGCGCGCGTCTACGCGAATCTCTTCGACCTGCTCAAAGACGCTTGTGTGATTTCCTCGGTGCACCGTCTGCACTTGCTGGGAAATTTTGATGAAGTACTGGTCATGCAGGCAGGTCGCCTCGTGGCCCAGGGCACGCCCGATGAGCTCGCGCTCACTTGCCGGGAGTTCCAACGCCTCACCTTCTCCGTCCCCGAGGACCCGCCCGCAGATCGCTCCAGCGCGGCTGCCTGACCCTCTGGTATCATTGCCGGCTACCCGACCCTATCCTCAGGTCAGAGCCTGGAACATGCTTCAAAGCATTCGAGACGGACTGCAGAGCCAGAAGTGGCTCATGTACATTGTGCTGGGACTCCTGGCGCTGATTTTTGCCGCATGGGGCGCCTACGGCCTGGTCAATTTCAATGCCGGCGGCAGCACGTACGCGGCGGAGGCGGGGGGACAGAAAATCCCCATCGAGTCCGCCCGCTCGGCCTGGCTGAACCAGCAGACCCAGTACCAGCAGCGCCTGGGCGGTGAGATCCCGCCCGCGCAGAAGGCCTTCCTGCAGGATCGGATTCTCGAGTCCCTGATCCGCGAGGCACTGCTCACCGAGCGCTCGCGCGACCTGGGTTACCGGGTGAGCGAGACCGACGTGATGCAGGCCATCCGCGAAGAGCCGGCGTTCCAGATTGAAGGCAAGTACACGGCCGAGGTCGCCAAAGACCGGCTGGCGCAGGCGGGCATCACGCTGTCCGCTTTCGAGACGGAGTTGCGTGGCGCTCTGCAGCGTTCCCAGCTGCAAAACGGCATCACGGCTTCCGACTTCCAGACACCAACAGAGATTGAGCGCACACGCGCCCTGCAGAACGAGCAGCGTGAGGTTCGCTACGCGTTGGTCTCACCTGACAAATACAGCGCCGACATCCAGGTTGATGATGCTGCGGTCCAGGCCTACTACAAGGCACACCTCAATCAGTACATGACACCCGAGTCGGCGAAGCTGCAGTACGCGGAGCTGCGCCTCGACCAGCTGGCCGCCCAGGTTACGGTCAGCGATGACGATCTCAAGGCGGCGTACGAGAAGAACAAGGACCGCTACAACGAGCCCGAGAAGCGCCACGGGCGACACATATTGATTCCCGTCGGCAAGGACGATGCGGCCGCCAAGAAGCTGGCCGACGATGTCTACGCGCAGGCCAAGTCCGGCAAGGATTTCGCGGCGCTTGCCAAGCAGTACTCGCAGGACCCGGGGTCCGCGGACAAGGGTGGCGATCTCGACTGGGCGGACCGCAACCAGTTCGTCGGCCCGTTTGCGGATGCGTTGTTCAGCATGAGCGTGGGTGAAATCCGCGGTCCGGTGAAGACCCAGTTCGGCTATCACATCATCCGCCTCGACGAGGTGCAGCCCGGCAAGACCAAGTCGCTCGACAGCGTGCGCCCGGAGCTCGAGGCCGAGTTGAAGCGCAATGCCGCGGCTGACAAGTTCGGTGAGATCCAGGAGCAGATCCAACAGCGGCTGGAGCAGGCCGGCGGCGATCTCGGCGTGCTGGCGAAGGAATTCAACCTGGCGACCGGTGAAGTGTCACCCTTCCTGCGCGGGGCCGGCGGGGCGCCGTTGGGAACGGCTCAACCAGTACAGGACATTGTGTTTGGCGACTCGCCCCTGCAACCTGGGAAGATCGGTGGACCGGTGTTGGTGGGAGAGGATCGGCTCGTGCTCGTGAAGGTGACAGATCACAAACCCCCGCAGGCAAAGCCCGTGGCGGAAGTTCATGACGGCATCGTGGCCGCGCTCAAGAAGGAGCGGGGCTCGCAAGCTGCGTTGAAGGCCACGCAGGACGCGCAGGCGAAACTCACAGCGGGCACGTCGTTTGACGATGTTGCCAAGCAGCTAGGTGTCAGTTCCGAGCCGGCGCGTTTTATCGGCCGCACGGATTCGACTATTCCCGCGCAGTTGCGTGACTTTGTTTTCAAGGCTCCCAAGCCCACCGGCAAGCCGATCTACAAGGCGCTCGAGTTGCAGACGGGTGGCGCTGCGCTGGTCGCGTTGACCCAGATGCGTACCGAGGCGCCGGTAGTGGACAAAGACAAACAGGCGGATCTGATCAAGCAGCAGACCATGACTGCCAGGCAGGATGCTGCGCGTCATGGGCAGGGCGACACGGCGGCGTACATCGAGCAGGTGCGCCAGACAGCTGAAGTCCGCAAGAACCCGAAAGCTTTCGAGTAAACGACTTCAGGGCGGTCCGGGAACTCATGGCCGCACATCAACCTCGTCCTGTCGCCGCCACGCCCATTCTCGTGGCGATGGCGATCGGCGCGGCCGTCGGCTGGTATGTCGGTCCCGAGGGGACGGTAGGGGGCGTCCAGGTCCTCGGCTTCTTCGATTTCCTCGGCACCATTTTCATCAACCTGTTGAAGATGGTGGTGGTGCCGCTGATCTCGGCCTCCATCATTACCGGCGTCGCCAGTGTCGGCTCCGGCCGCGATCTGGGCCGTTTAGGTCTGAAGACGCTGGCCTTTTATGTCTTCACCACGTTGCTGTCGGTGTTGATTGCGCTCGTGCTCGTCGATGTCATCAAACCCGGGATCGTGAATGGCGTTCCGGCGCGCTCCCTGCTTGCTCTCGAGGCTTCGTCGGACCTCGTCAACTCGAGCGTGCAGCAAAAGGCCTCGGTCACCGTCTTTGACACTCTGCTGAGCATCGTTCCCACCAACATCTTCCAGGCGGCCAGTACCAACAACCTGCTGGGTGTGATGTTCTTCAGTGTGCTGTTCGGGTTCTTCCTGGCGCGCATCGAGCTGCCGTACCGGCAGACGGTCTTGGAGCTGTGGCAGGGCGTGTTTCGGGTGATGATGCGCATGACGATTTTCGTCATGAGTCTCGCGCCGATCGGTATTTTTGGCTTGACCGCCCGGGTGGTCGCCAAGTCGGGGATTCATGCGGCGGGACCGATCCTGACCTTCGGCGCCTGTGTCGTTGCCGGGATCATCATCTACGCCGTCATTGCGCTCCCTGTGTTACTTCGCGCCGCCGGCGTACGCAATCCGTTCCGTTTGTTCTCCGCCATGAGTCCCGCGTTGCTGACCGCGTTCTCCACGGCCTCGTCGGCCGCAGCGCTGCCTCTCAGTCTCGAATGCCTGGAAAAGCGTGCGAACGTATCTGAACGGATCGCCAGCTTTGTGATGCCCCTCGGCACGTCCATCAATCACGCCGGCAGCGCGCTCTATGAATGTGCGGGCGCCATGTTCATTGCCCAGGCCTACGGACTGGATCTGACTTTCGGCCAGCAATTCACGGTGGTCATTTTGGCCCTGCTGACCTCGATGGGCGTGGCCGGAATCCCGGCGGCCTCCCTCGTTGCCATCGCGGTCATCCTGTCAGCGGTGGGCCTGCCACCCGAAGGCATTGGCGCACTGCTCGTGCTCGACCGGCTGTTGGATATGGCCAGGACGGCCATCAACGTGTTTGCCGATGCCGCCTGCACAGTGATCGTGGCGCGGTTGGAAGGCGAGACGGACGTCCTCAGCCTTCCGTCTCGGCCGGAAAGCTCATCCCAACCGTATTGAATCCGCCGTCCACGTAAAGTATTTCGCCCGTAATGCCTGCCGCGAGATCGGAGCACAGAAACGCGGCGGCGTTGCCGACGTTTTCAGGCGTCACGTTCTTGCGCAGGGGTGCGATCTCGGCCACGTGACTCAACATCTTGCGAAACCCGGCGATACCGGCCGCAGCGAGGGTCTTGATCGGCCCCGCTGAGATTCCATTGACTCGAATTCCCTCTGGTCCCAGGTCCGCTGCCATAAAGCGTACGTTCGCCTCCAGGCTGGCCTTGGCGAGGCCCATGACGTTATAGCTGGGGATCGAACGGACGGCCCCGAGGTATGAGAGGGTCAGAAGTGCGCCGCTGCGGCCGGCCATGAGCGGGCGAGCACCGTGCGCGAGGGCGGTGAAGCTGTAACTGGATACATCGTGTGCGATGCGGAAGGCTTCGCGAGTGGTATTTCCGACGAAGCTGCCGGAGATGGCCTCTCGAGGGGCATACGCCACTGCGTGGATGACGATGTCCAGCTGGCCCCATTCGCGCTTGAGCAAGTCGAAGGCGGAATCGATCTGACCGTCGACGCAGACGTCGAGAGGCATCGTGAGTTTCGATCCAAGGGAGTGGGCGAGGGGCTCGACGCGTTCTTTCATCTTGTCGTTCACGTAGGAGAAGGCGAGCTCAGCGCCTTCGCGATGCATTGCCTGGGCAATGCCCCACGCGATTGAACGTTCAGTCGCCACGCCTACGATAAAGGCGCGCTTGCCGGCGAGAAATCCCATTTTTTAGCCTCCAACCCGGTGCCCGGGCGCTGGAGGCGAATTCTATCAGCCTCGGCGGCTGACCATCCGGATCGTGAGCTTTTGTCCCGGGGCGATTCCCGAGCGGGAGCCGATGCCATTCCAGGACATGATCTCTTTCACCGAGCACTGGAACAGCTTCGCAATCTGCGTGAGCGTGTCACCGGCGCGGACCGTGTAAGTGACCTTACGGGGCCCAGCGGAGGTTCGACCGCCTGCATCGCTGTTGGACAGTCTGAGGCGTTGGCCCGCGCGCAGCGGATCGCCTGGCTGCATGCCATTCATCATGGCGAGCTTGTTCACATCCATGCCACTACGGCGAGCAATGCTATACATCGTGTCGCCACGGTGAACGACGTGGACGTGGGGACGCTTGGACATGCGAGTTCTGGGGTTGTCCACGCGAGCGGCAGCGAGCAGCACCTTCGCAGGCAATGTGGCCGACGCTGAGGGGACGCGCAGGTCGGATCCGACTGTCAGCGTGCCTGTAGGAAGATCGTTCATCTCGCGCACAACGTTGGGCGTTGTGTTGAATCGCTTCGCAACCGACGCTACAGAGTCGCCGCGGCCGACTGTGTATGTCTGTGAGTGCATGCGTTGGTCGTCGCTGAGGAGCGAGACGTTCTGCGTGAACACCTGGGCGCCGTCAACGGGCAGCAACAGGTAGTGCGGGCCCTTGGGATCCGTTGCCCAACGATGGAACGCCGGGTTGAGCTCGTAAAGCTCTTCATCCGTCACGCCGGCAATCTCGGCGGCCACTTTCAGTTCGATCTGGCCGTGAGTCGCGACGCGTGCAAAGTAGGGCTGGTTGGGAATCGGGCTGATGGAGATGTCGTAGGTTTCCGGGTCGGCCACGAGGCGCCGCATGGCGAGCAGCTTCGGCACGTAGGCCTGCGTCTCCTTCGGCAGCTTCAGGCTCCAGAAGTCCAGCGGCTTGCCCTTTGCGCGGTTGGCATCCAACGCGCGCTCCACGGCCATCTCGCCGCAGTTGTAGGCAGCAATGGCCAACAGCCAGTCACCGTTGAATTCGTCATGCAGCGATTGCAGATAGTCGAGCGCCGCACGTGTTGATTCCACGACATCGCGGCGACCGTCATACCACCAGTCCTGTTTCAAACCGTAGCGCGAGCCGGTGTCAGGAATGAACTGCCACAGCCCTGACGCGCGGGCGCGTGAGTAGGCATAGGGCTCGAAGGCGCTTTCAACCACCGGCAGCAGCGCGATCTCCAACGGCATGCCGCGCGCTTCGAGCTCGGTGACGATGTGATACATGTACAACTCGGCACGGCCGAAGGCGCGCTCGAGATAATCGGGATGCGAGGCGAACCAGTTCAACTGCTGCTCGACCGCGAGACGTTCCACATCATCGAGCTTGAAGCCGGCGCGCATGCGGTCGAACAGATCGGCGTATTGCGCCGGTGTTAGTCCGGCGACCTGCGTCGGTGTAGCGCTGAGAGTGGCATCGGCGGGCTCGGCGGCCTGGGCGGAAGGGGGAGTCGGGGCTTCGGGATAGGTGCTGCTCGGCTCAGCCGGCGGGATGAATCCCGTGGGCTCGACGGCCGGACCTTTCAATGAATGCTCACTCGGTGTATGCGCGCACGCGGCCATCGCGAGCACACATACGGCCAGGAGGGCATTTTTCGCTACGCGGATCGCATCTGTTCGCATCACTTCCGTCGCCAAGTTCCGTACCCTCTCGCGGCGTGCTAATTTGGCCCCGCCGAGGCAGGGATGTCCAGGAACAGACGCTACTGTACTCGGGGCGATTAATTTAACCGGTAAGTTCTCACTATTTCCAGCCTGAATTGTGCCAGTTCGCACTTCACGTATGACGGACCGCGATGCCGCCCTGACAGCCTGGTGGTCAGGATCGCTGGGTCGGGCCCTGCTGGCCGCGGAATCCGAGCTGCTGGGTGAAGCGCTCGAGGACGTTTTTGGCTGGGAATTACTGCAAATCGGCGCTTGGGGTGACACTCGGGAACTGCTCGCAGGAAGCCGGACCCGTCGTCAGACCATCGTTGCCGCGCGGGGGTTCCCCGGCGGAGCTGACATCATCGGCCGACCGTCGCAATTACCAGTCAGTAGCGACTCGGCGGACGCAGTACTTCTGCCTCACACGTTGGAGTTTGCCTCCGATCCGTACGCGATAGTTCGTGAAGTAGATCGCGTTTTGGTGGGCGAAGGCCAGCTGCTGGTGCTCGGTTTCCGGCCCTGGAGCCTGTGGGGCATGCGTGCCCGTGCCAGCCGTTCAGGTTTCCCGCCCGGGCTGCGCCGCGTGCTGCCGGAAAGGCGCGTGCGCGACTGGTTGGTGTTGCTCGGCTACGAAGTGGTCGCGTCCCGGCGTTATTTGTACTGCAGTCCCTGGAGCTCGGGATTGTCGGCGGGCGAGGGAACTGGACGAATCCTCAACCGCGGAATCACTCATCCGCTGCCGGGCAGTGCCTACTTGTTGAAGGCGCGCAAGCGGATCTACACACTAACTCCGGTAAGGCCGCGCTTCCGCGAGAAGCCCGCAGTGCTGGGCGGCCTGGTGAAGCCGACCACGCGTTCCCAATCATGATGGGGTCACAGTCATAATCCGGTAGACTCGCGGCCCATGCGACAGATTGTCCTCGATACCGAGACCACGGGCCTCGAGCCCGATTTGGGTCACCGCATCATTGAGATCGGCTGCGTGGAGCTCGTCAACCGACGGCCTTCGGGCCGCACCTTCCACAAGTACATCGACCCGGAACGCGCAATTGACGAGGGTGCCGCGGCAGTCCACGGCATTACGCGCGAAGTTCTGCAGGGCAAGCCCAAGTTTGCAGAAGTTGTGGATGAGCTGGTGCTGTTCATCGACGGCGCCGAGCTGGTTATCCACAACGCAGCGTTCGATACGGCTTTCCTCGACGCCGAGCTGGCTCGGATCCAGGGGCAGACACGGACTATTGCCAAGCTTTGCCGTGTGCTGGATACGTTAGCCCTCGCGCGCTCCATGCATCCGGGGCAGCGCAACAATCTGGATGCGCTTTGCAAGCGCTACAGCATCGACAACTCGCGCCGCGAGCTGCACGGCGCATTGCTCGACGCTCGCATCCTGGCAGACGTCTATCTAGCCATGACCGGCGGCCAGGCCGCTCTGGCACTGGCTGAATCGACAGCTACCGGTGGTACTGCGGCGGACAGCCGAGCCGTCCGCGCACTCGTGCGACCGTCAATTCCCCTTGTGGTGATCTCAGCCACCGAAGAAGAGATGGCGGCCCACACGACGATGCTGGCAGTGATCGCCAAGGCGAGCGGCGGCAAGTGTTTATGGCCTGTGGTGGCACCCGCTCAACCCGTCGTCCCTGCCGCCGCATCTGCACAGATGAGCCACTCGAGTGCCTGATCTGAAAATCCTCGTCACCGGGGCCGCAGGGTTCATCGGCTTCCACTCGGCGCAGCGCCTGTTGACCCGGGGCTATGAGGTGGTCGGACTCGACAATCTCAACAACTACTACGATGTCGGATTGAAGCAGGCCCGGTTGGCGCTGTTGCAGCAGCAACCG